>LXNI01000055.1_pt1 | contig 122762 bp, 102 predicted proteins | sample 809091 | NCBI WGS metagenome assembly LXNI01 (sample SAMN04870527, study PRJNA318959) | sponge metagenome | biome: 01000161; feature: marine sponge reef; material: water | host: Sarcotragus foetidus | place: Greece: Milos, Mediterranean Sea | collected 2013-05-29 | depth 5-7 m
ATCGACATCTACCGCATGGGCTACTACGGCGGCATGGGTGCGCGCCGGGTCGACTCGTTCGAGCCGTCCGCGACCTTGCCCCAGATCCAGCCCGATTGCTTGCGGGGTCCGATCCCGGTGCTGGCCGAGGGAGGCGGGATCGAGACGTGGCCCGCGCCACTCGTCGACTGCGGGAACTGGGCCGTGTCGGCCTCCTGGCAGGCCCCGGCCGACGCGACGTCGGGCATCTACTTCGCCCGGCTCGTCCGCGAGGATCCGATCGAGGGCTGGGTGAAGAACGATGAGTTCGAGCCGACGCCGCTCCCGCCCACCGGCGAGGATTCCCTCTGGGAGGCACCGGGCTTCCACGCCGTGATGCGGAACCCGCTGCGCGAAGCGCGCGCGAGCCACATCTACTTCGTCGTGCGGGACGACGACGGCGCGTCCGACCTGCTCTTCCAGACCTCCGATCTCAACTGGCAGGCGTACAACCGCTACGGCGGGCACAGCGTGTACGGGCGGCTGAATCCCGAGCGGCTCCGGCTTCACGGAGGACCGCCGCGCGCGCCGAAGGTGAGCTACAACCGGCCCTTCGAAACGCGGCACTACCGGGCCGTGAACATGGTGTTCAACTCCGAGTATCCGATGGTCCGCTGGCTCGAGCGCAACGGCTACGACGTGAGCTACAGCTCCGGGGTCGACACGGACCGGCGTGGCGAGGAACTGCTCGAGCACAAGGTCTTCCTTTCGATCGGGCACGACGAGTACTGGACAGGCCAACAGCGGCGCAACGTGGAAGCGGCGCTGGCGGCCGGCGTGCACCTCGGCTTCTTCGGTTCGAACGATGTCTTCTGGAAGGTGCGCTGGGAGCCGAGCATCGATGGCTCGGAGCAGCCGTACCGGACCTTCGTCACGTACAAGGAGACGCAGGACCACCGGAAGCTCGATCCGGTCGAGTGGACGGGGTTGTTCCGCGATCACCGTTCGATCAACCCGGAGGGTCCGTGGCCGGAGAACGCGCTCACGGGAACTCTGTTCACGGTGAACGCATGGCGGAACGACCCTCTCATCGTCGACGCGGAGTTCGCCGCTCTGAGGTTCTGGCGCAACACGGAGGTCGCGCGGCTGCGGCCCGGCGAGCGCTACGTGTCGATCAAGGGGATCCTTGGCCACGAGTGGGATTCGGACATCGACAACGGCTTCCGCCCGCCGGGGCTCTTCCGGCTCTCCGCGACGACGATCGACAACCTGCAGTACTGCGTCCATCCGGGTCGGGGCTGCGAGACGGGTTCGGCGACGCACAACGCGGTGCTGTACCGGCATGAGAGCGGCGCCCTCGTCTTCGACACGGGGACGCTGCAGTGGCCATGGGGCCTCGACGCCCACCACGACACCGAAACCGGCGTCCCGCCCGAACGCCAGAACGGCATGGACACGCGCGTCGGCGTGGACCCGAACGGCCCCGACTTCGTCCTCCAGCAGGCGACGCTCAACGTGTTCGCGGACATGGGCGTGCAGCCCGCCACGATGCAGCCCGACCTGGTGGCCGCCACCGCTTCGACGGATGACGTCCCGCCGACGTCTTCGTTCGAGGCGCCCGCGGGGCCGGATCCGGAGAGCGGTATGATGACGATCAGCGGCACGGCATCGGACGCGGGGGGCGGCGTCGTGGCGGCGGTCGAGGTGTCACTGGACGGAGGGACGACGTGGCGCCCGGCCCGCGGCCGGGCCATCTGGAGCTACGAGTGGGACCCGGACATGGCTGGCGACGATGTATCGATCCTGAGCCGGGCCGTGGACGACAGCGGCAATCTGGAGACCCCGGGCGAGGGCGACTGAGCCGAGGACAACCGGACCGGCCGGAGCCGACCCGAGCCTGCGCCGCCGTTGTAGACTTTCGACGGCGGGGGCATGTTGCGGGGACGCGACGGCCGGGGGTCGGCCGACGCCTGCTCTGGTCCGGAGATGTCGCCATGATCGCGTCCCCAGCGCGCCCTCGTCCGCTCCCTGCCTCCTCTGTTTTCCTGCTCGCGGCGATCGCGGTAGCCGGCTGCGAACTGCAGGTCTCGATGGCGGGGAACCCGTGCGAGAACCCCGCCAACGAGATCGTCGCCGAGAACTGTCTCGAGGGGCATCCGCCCACGGAATGGGACATCAACAGCTACGGCGACCCCAGCGTCCAGGGCTTCGGCACGGACATCGCGATCAACCGGGGCGAGATGATCGAGTTCAAGATCGACACGGACTCGGACGACTACCGGATCGACATCTACCGCATGGGCTACTACGGCGGCATGGGCGCCCGCCGCGTCGATTCGTTCGAACCCGCCGCGACGCTGCCCCAGATCCAGCCGGAGTGCCTGCGGGGCCCGATCCCGGTGCTCGCCGAGGGCGGCGGGATGGACACGTGGCCGGCACCGCTCGTGGATTGCGGCAACTGGGCAGTGTCGGCGTCCTGGCAGGCGCCGGAGGACGCGACCTCGGGCATCTATTTCGCACGGCTCGTGCGGGAGGACCCGATCGAGGGCTGGGTGAAGAACGACCAGTTCGAGGCGACCCCGCTTCCGCCCACGGGGGAGGACTCGCTGTGGGAGGCGCCGGGATTCCGGGCCGTGATGCGAAACGGCCTTCGCGAGCCGCGCGCCAGCCACATCTACTTCGTCGTGCGAGATGACGACGGCGAGTCCGACATGCTCTTCCAGACGTCGGACGTCACCTGGCAGGCGTACAACCGCTATGGCGGGCACAGCGTGTACGGACGGTTGAACCCGGAGCGCCTTCGCCTCCATGGCGGGGAGCCCCGCGCACCGAAGGTGAGCTACAACCGGCCCTTCGAGACGCGGCATTACCGGGCCGTGAACATGGTCTTCAACTCCGAATACCCGATGGTCCGCTGGCTGGAAAAGAACGGCTACGACGTCAGCTATTCCTCGGGGATCGACACGGACCGGCGGGGCGAGGAACTGCTCGAGCACAGGATCCTCCTCTCGGTCGGTCACGACGAGTACTGGAGCGGGCAGCAGCGGCGGAACGTCGAGGCGGCGCGGGCCGCGGGCCTGAACCTCGCCTTCTTCAGCTCGAACGAGGTCTACTGGAAAGTGCGCTGGGAGGCGAGCATCGACGGCTCCGGAGAGCCCTACCGGACGCTCGTCACGTACAAGGACTCACAGGACCATCGCCGGCTCGATCCGGTGGAATGGACCGGGGAGTTCCGGGATCACCGTTCGATCAACGCCGAGGGCCCCTGGCCGGAAAACGCGCTCACGGGGACGCTGTTCACGGTGAACGCATGGCGAAACGACCCCATCATCGTGGACGCCGAGTTCGCGGACCTGCGGTTCTGGCGCAACACGGAGGTGGCGCGGCTGCGGCCCGAAGAACAGTACGTGTCGATCAAGGGGATTCTCGGCCACGAGTGGGACTCGGACATCGACAACGGCTTCCGGCCGCCGGGCCTCTTCCAGGTCGCCGCGACGCCGATCGACAACACGCTCTACTGCGTCCATCCGGGGCGCGGCTGCGAGACGGGCACGGCCACACATCACGCCGTGCTGTACCGGCATGAGAGCGGAGCGCTGGTGTTCGGGTCGGGAACGCTGCAGTGGTCGTGGGGTCTCGACGCGCACCACGACACGGAAACCGGCGTGCCCCCCGAGCGGCAGAACGGGGCGGACACACGGGTCGGCGTCGACCCGCACGGGCCCGACCTCGTCCTGCAGCAGGCGACGATGAACCTGTTCGCCGACATGGGCGTGCAACCCGCGACCAGGCAGCCGGACCTCGTCGCCGCGACGGCTTCAACGGACGATGCGGCGCCGACCTCCTCCTTCGATCCGCCCTCGGCGCCCGATGCGGAGAGCGGCATGGTCACGATCACGGGGACGGCGTCCGATTCCGGCGGCGGCGTGGTCGCGGCTGTGGAGGTGTCGCTCGATGGGGGAGTGACGTGGCGTCCGGCCCGAGGCCGCTCGACCTGGACCTACGCGTACGACCCGGCCGCGATGGAGGACGGCGCGTCGATCATGAGTCGCGCGGTGGACGACAGCGGGAACCTCGAGATCCCCGGCGCGAGCAACGATACGGACGGTGGAGGCGGCTGAGCCGGAGCGTCGCGGCAGGCGACCGCGTCGGAGGGTGAGCTACCAGTACTCGACGTCCAGCCCTTCGACTCGGGTGAAGCTCCGCCGGTCTCTCGTCGCGACACTGTAATCGCGGCTGACCACCGTGGCCGCGATGATCAGGTCGTGGGCCCCGATCGGGGCTCCGCGCCGACCGAGCTGGCGGGCCAGAATCGCGTGGGCGCGAGCGGCTTCGAGATCAAATGGCAGTACCGGCAGGACGTCAAGCCACAGGTTGAAGGACCGCTCGGCCACCACGCGCCGGGCGCCACGAGCCGCGTGCACGCCCTGAAGGAATTCCGAAGCCGTAATGGCAGCCATCGCCAGTGGAGCACCCGTCTCCCGCACGCCGCTGAGGATACGATCAACCTCCAGTTCGCCCCGCTCGACGGCGATCAGGACGCTGGTATCGATCAGCGTTCCCACGGACTCCGAGGCACTTCCTCACGATTCCAGATTGCGATGCCCTCCTCGATGGCGCTCAGGCACTCCTCATCCAGGGGAGGCCAAGAGCGATTCGCGACGAGGTCGAAGAACTCCTTCAGGGTGAGCGTGCGGTCCTCTTCAGGGCTGATCCGGGCGACGGCTTTTCCGCGGTGCTCCACGACGTACTCGGCGGCCCGCTCACGGACCTCGGTCAGGATCGATCCGAAGTTCTTCGCGGCCTCGGTCGCACTCACTCTGCACACCTGCGGCGGGAAATTCTGCGAACTGGACATGACGAAGTTTACGGATATTACGGATGTTCCGCAATTTCGGCACGGCCGCTGAACCGACCCGCAAACGCGACCAGGTTCAGCGGTTGGTGGGGAACCCCAGATCGACACGACTCCCGGCCGGATCCGGCCACCGCGTCGTCATCACTTTCGGCTTCGTGTAGAAGTGCACACCCTCGGGGCCGTAGATGCCGTGCGCCCCGAACGCGGACTCCTTCCAGCCGCCGAAGGAGTGGTATCCCACGGGGACCGGAATCGGGACGTTGAGGCCCACCATGCCGGCGTCCGCGTCCTCCTGGAACTGCCGCGCGGCCCCCCCGTCGCGGGTGAAGATCGCGGCGCCGTTCCCCCACGCGTTGTCGCGCAGCAGGTCCACGGCCTCGTGATACGAGTCTGCCCGCACGACGCAGAGGACGGGACCAAAGATCTCGTCCCGATAGACCGTCATGTCGGGCGTGACGTGGTCGAGCAGCGTGACACCGAGGAAAAAGCCGTCGCCCTCGAAGCGCGTATCACGACCATCGACGACGACGCGTGCGCCGGCCTCGGCGCCCTGACGCACGTAATCCGCGACGCGGTCCCGGTGCTCGGCCGTGATGAGCGGACCCATCTCGGAGGCGGGTTCGTCGCCCGGGCCGATGCGCAACTTCTCCATGCGGGCGCGGATGGCCTCGACGAGCGGATCGGCGCTGTCGCCGACCGCGACCGCGACGGAGATCGCCATGCAGCGCTCCCCGGCCGAGCCGTAGGCCGCTGACACGGCGGAGTCCGCAGCCAGGTCGATGTCCGCGTCCGGAAGCACGACCATGTGGTTCTTAGCGCCGCCGAGCGCCTGCACCCGCTTGCCGTGCGCGGTGGCCGTCTCGTACACGTGCCGGGCGACCGGCGTCGAGCCCACGAAGCTCACCGCCTGCACGGCGGGGTGCTCGAGCAGCCGGTTCACGGCCACGTGGTCGCCGTGCACGACGTTGAGCACGCCCGGCGGGAAGCCGGCGTCGTGGAAGAGTTCCGCGATCAGGTTCGCGGCGCTGGGGTCGCGAGGTGACGGCTTCAGGATGAACGTGTTCCCGCACGCGATCGCGTTCGGGAACATCCAGAGCGGCACCATGGCCGGGAAGTTGAACGGCGTGATCCCCGCCACGACGCCGAGCGGCCGCCGCACGGAGTACACATCCACGCCCGTCGAAGCCTGCTCGTTGTAGGTGCCCTTCAGGTGCTCGGCGAGACCGCAGGCGTACTCGATGTTCTCCAGCCCGCGGGCGACCTCGCCCATCGCGTCGGCAAGCACCTTGCCGTGCTCAGCCGTGAGCCGCTTCGCGATCTCCTCGGCGTGTTCGGCGACGAGGTTGCGGTACGCGAACATGAGCTTCGTTCGCCGGGCGACGCTGACGCCCCGCCACTCGGTAAACGCCGCGACCGCCGTCGCGACCGCGTCGTCAACTTCCTCGACGCTCGCCAGCGGAAGCGCCCCCGTCTGACGACCCGTCGCGGGGTTGAACACCGGCGACGTCCGGCCGGAAGCTCCGGGTCGTGGCTCGCCGCCTACGAGGTGGGGAATCCGCTCGACCGCGTCCGTCGCGCCGCCTCTCCCGGGATCGTCCACCGTCGGCGCCGAGGCCGAAGACAGTACCGTGCTCACTTCACCCCCTCGTGATAGCCGAGGATCGCCTTCACTTCGAGGAACTCCTCGAGTCCGTGGCGCCCCCACTCGCGACCGTTCCCGGACTGCTTGTACCCGCCGAACGGGACTCTGAAGTCCGGACGTGCCCCGTTCAGGTTCACCTGGCCCGACCGGATGCGGCGCGCCACCGCCCGGCCGCGTTCCGGATCCCCCGCCGACACGTAGCCGGCGAGGCCGTACGGCGTGTCGTTCGCGATACGTACCGCATCGTCATCGTCCTGGTATCCGATGAGGACGAGGACGGGACCGAAGATCTCCTCGCGCGCCACGACCATTTCGTTGTCCACGTGTGAGAAGACCGTGGGCCGTACGTAGTAGCCCCGCTCCATCCCCTCCGGCCGCCCCGGCCCACCCGTGGCCAGGCGCGCGCCCTCCTCGATTCCCGTCTCGATGAGGCGCTGGATCCTGTCGAACTGAACGTCCGACACCGCCGGGCCGATCCCGGTGCCCTCGGCCGCCGGATCGCCGACCACGACCTTTCTCGCCGCAGCGGCCGCGATCTCCGCAGCCTCGTCCATCCGCGAAAGCGGGACGAGCATGCGCGTGGGTGCGTTGCACGACTGGCCGGTGTTGTTGCACACGGCGAACATGCCCCGCGATACGGCCCGCCCGAAGTCGGCGTCGTCCAGGATGATGTTGGCCGACTTTCCACCCAGCTCCTGCGCCACGCGCTTCACGGTCGGCGCCGCGTTGCGCGCGACCTCCACTCCGGCCCGCGTCGAACCGGTGAAGGAGACCATGTCCACATCGGGGTGCGACGAAAGCGCCGCGCCCACCACCGGACCGGCGCCGTTCACGAGGTTGAAAACCCCCGCAGGCACGCCGGCTTCATGCATGATTTCGGCGAAGATCAGCGCGTTGAGCGGCGCGACTTCCGACGGCTTGAGGACCATCGTGCATCCCGCCGCCAGCGCGGGCGCCACCTTGCAGGCAATCTGGTTCAGCGGCCAGTTCCAGGGCGTGATGAAGGCGCATACGCCCACCGGCTCCCGCACCAGGAGCGAAGTCCCCAGATCCGTCTCGAACTCGAAATCGGCGAGGATCTTCAACATCGTCCTGAAGTGGGCCATGCCGGACGGCACCTGCGCCTGGGCGGCGAGGCTCGTCGGCGCACCCATCTCGGCGCTCACGGTCGCGGCCAGCTCCGCCGAACGGGCCGCGTAGCCCTCGCAGATCCGCTCGAGCAGCGCGACCCGCTCGTCCCGGCTCGTCCGCGAGAACGATTCGAAGGCCGCCCCCGCGGCCGCCACCGCGGCGTCCACGTCGGCCTGTCCCCCCATCGCGATGGCGCCGATGACCTCTTCGGTGGCCGGGTTTACGACGTCGAGCGTGTCGGCGTTCGACGGGTCGACCCACGACCCGCCGATGTAGAACTTTCGCAGATTGTTCACGGTTTCCTTCCGGGCCGCAGGGCGGCTTTTTGGTGTCGCGCACTGCGGTGTCGCGCGTCGTGCCTTCCCCGAGCGAATCTCTCATATAACGGGGAACCCCGGCGGGGGGCGACTGCGCCTCCCGCCGGGGTCGATCCTACCCTCCGAGGTCCGCCCGGACTACCGGCGCCCTCGGATCCTGCCTGCTGCTGGTGGCTACGCTACCGAACTCACCCGGCCAGCCATGACCACCGGTAGTTCACGCGAATGTAGTAGTAGCCGCCGTTGAAGCCGAACGGCGAACTCTCCGGATAGAGCAGACCCACGTCGTCGGCCGTGTCCGGGTCCTGCGTTGACGGATACGTGTCGAACAGGTTGTTCGCGCCGATGGTGATGGCCGCGTCCTCCGTGATGTCCGTCGACAACTCCAGGTCGACGAGGAACCGGCCGGGGAAGGCCGTGCCCTCGACACCGCCGATCACCACGCCTCCGACGTCCAGCCACGAGTCGTACCAGGTGCCGCGCAGGAGGCTGCGCACGCCGCCCAGCGTGTGCATCACGTTGAGCGAGCCCCGCCACGAGGGGATGGACTTTTCGAGCTGATCCAGCCGGTCCTGGTCGATGACGTCTGGATTGTGGTCGGTGACCGTCGTGGCGTTGTAGTTGAAGAGCGCGCTGAAGCTCGTGTTGCCGCCCATCGACGGTGGCGTGTAGTTCGCCACGATGTCGAGCCCCTGCGTCCTCGTGCTGAAGTCGTTCGTGAAGAAGCGGAACTCGGCGAGGTTGGCGGCGCTGGTGATTCCATCGGCCAGCAACCCCGTGACCTCTTCGTCCGTGAGCGAGAACGTCCTCGTCTGCGCGAAGCGGTCCGAGATCGCGATCCGGTAATAGTCCATCGTAAGCTTGAACGCATCCGCATCGAACACCGTCCCCGCGGTCAGGCTGAACGCCTTCTCGGGCGACAGCTGCTCCCCGCCTCGAAGCGCCGCAACGCCGGAGGTGGAGGGGATCGTGCCCCGGTTCACGAGGTCGCCGATCGTCGCGTCGAACACCGTCGACACGTTGAACGCGTTCTGCTGCCCCGGCGTCGGCGCGCGGAAGCCCGTGCTTCCACCGGCCCGTACCGCGAGCCGTTCGCTGACCTCGAGTCGGCCCGAGACCTTCCCGGTCAACTGGTTACCGAAGTCGGAGAAATCCTCCCAGCGCAACGCGAGCCCGACCGTCCACGGGTCTTCGCTGCCGCCCAGGTGAAGATCGCCGTAGATCGCCACGTTCTGGCGGTCCCAGTCTCCCGACGCGATCGGGCTGAAGCCGGGGAAGCCGTTGGAGGACGAACTGAAGCCCTGCTGGGCGTAGGGGCCGATCTTCCACGACTCGTCCTGCCCCTGTCCGATGATGAAGCGCTCGTCGCGTCGCTCCAGACCGCCCGCCAGGTGCACCCCGTCGCTCGCCTCGTAGGCGACATCGAGGTTGAGGTTGAACTCCTCCTGCGTGTAGAGGCCCGGGTCGAAGTGGGTGGGCGTCTCGGGCCCGAGCGCCGCGTTCACCGTGTTGTAGATGAAGAAATCGGAGGTGTGGCTGCCGAAGCTGGCGCTCGCGTCCCAGGAAAAGCCGCTGTTGTTGCTGCCCTTGACGCCGCTCACGACCGCCCAGTCGGTGACGTTGCCGCCGAACTGGGGCGTGAAGCCGCCGGGGAACATCTCCTGGAAGGAGAAGCAGTTCGGATCGGCCAGGACCTGCGCCAGAGCCGCCGGGTCGGGAACGTTGTTCGTGATGCGCACGACGGGGCAGTTCGCCGACCCGTCGTTCACGCCGTCCCTCGCATCCAGCACATCGCCGATGAGCAGCGTCTCGCCCCCGTCACCGCTGAACACCCCGCCGCGCGTGTTCGGGTTACGGAAGAAGAACCCGCCGTCCACCTCCTTGGTGGCGAGGTTTCCGAACGCGTAGAACTGCTCGTCGTCGTTGAACGTGTACCCGGTGTTGAGCCATACCTTGAGGTCGTCGTTGACTTCCGGCGAGCCCCAGATCTGGGCCGTGGGCGTGCGCACGGCGCTGTTGCCGGCGGCGAGGAGTCCAAGCGCGTCGCCGCGCTGGATGGCCCGGTCGGTCGGATCCTGGTTGCCGTATTCGACACTCAGGTTGGCGAAGCCGTTGGCCCCCAGCGGGACCCCGACGTTGCCGGAGACGGTGAGCATGTCTCCGTCACCCTCGTAGTAGCTGCCGCTCTTCATCTCGATCATGCCGCCGTCGCGGTCGTCCTTGAGGATGAAGTTCATCACGCCGGCGATGGCATCCGACCCGTACTGGGCCGACGCGCCGTCGCGGAGAACCTCCACCTGCCGCAGCGCGATGCCGGGAATGGCTCCGATGTCGACGCCCTGCGCCCCGTCCGAGAGGCCGGCGCCGAGCCAGGTGATGATCGACCCGCGGTGCCGCCGCTTCCCGTTGATCAGCACCATGGTGTGATCGGACGCGAGCCCCCGCAGGTTGGCCGGACGGGTGATGGTTGCCGCGTCGCTGATCGGCTCGACGCGGACGTTGTAGGAGGGGACCACGGTGCGGAGCAGGAAGTCGATGTTCGTTTCCGCCTGGCTCGTGATCTCGGACACCGGGATCACGTCCACCGGGACCATGGATTCGGTCACCGTTCGCGGCTGCGCGCGGCTTCCGACGACCACCAGCTCGCCCAGGTTGATCGCCGAGAGCTCCAGTGGAAAGTCCGCCGTTGCGGCCTGGCCGCTAACGACCGTGACCGTCTGCGTCATGATTGCGTAGCCGATGAGCCGGACTTCGACCATATGGTCGCCAGCCGGGACATCCGAAATCGAATAGGCGCCGCCAGCTCCCGAGCCCACCGATATTTCGAGCGCGGGGATCGCAACCCTTGCGCCACTGAGGCCGGCGCCGGACTGACCGCTGGTCACCCTGCCCTCGATCGTCCCCTGGGCATAGGCCGCCGCCGGCATCGCCAGAAAGGCAAGAGCCAGGAATGCTCGTTTCAGCATACTTATCTCCTGAGGTTGGTCGTATCGACTCCCGAAGTTAGTCGTAATCAAACAAGTCGGCTCGACACTTCCCATCCCCTGCGGGCCCGAGCCGGTGGCTCGCAGGACGTCCGGAGACCCCTAGAGCGGAGCCCAGGGCATCTCGATGGACCTCCACATGTGTGCGACCGGACTGTTGTCGTACCCGAGACCCTCCTTTGGCTGTTTGAAGTGGCGCCCGATGATGTCGACGAACGGGTCGAGCGAGACATCCATCCCGTCCTGGAAGGCGTATGTGTCGTTCACGCAGATCATGCGCGCCGAAACGTACAGCGGGTGGCCCTTCGCGTACTCCGCCGCCTGCTTGATGTAGTCCGGCGGGACGTAGTCCTCGCCGAAGATCCGGTTGTACAGCTCCGGGTATTCGTAGCCGTATTCCTCATCCGGGTAGAAGCGTAGCGCGCCGTGGTACCGGATGCCCCAACTCACGTACTCGGGCACGTACGGCTCGTAGAGCTGAGCTCCCCACCAGCCATGGTCCACCTTGATCAGGTTCTGCACGGTGTCGTGGAGCAGGCCGGCGAGGACGTTTTCCTCGGGCTGCCCGTCATTCAACGCGTGAGTCGCGCTTTGCAGGACATGCCGGGCCGGCCAGAACCTCCGGCGGAAGAAGTCCTCCAGCGTGGGATTCGCGGGAAGGGCCTCGAGGACCGTGTCGCTGGGCTTGAAGAGGTTGCCGGTGCCGCGGGGGGCCCTGACTTCCTGCTCAACTTCGTGATCGTGGTCGTCGTGTTCGTCCGCGAACTCGGCTTCGGCCTCTGCCGCCTCGGCCAGCAAGTCGTTCTCGTCGAGGAGTCGCGGGTCGAGGTCTTCGGTCCGGGGAACGGGGCCGTCGTGGTGATGGTGGTCGTGGACGTGGCCCGGATCCTCGCCGTCGAGGAGGTCGCACATGTAGTGCTCCAGGGCTTCCGCCTTGTCCTCGGGCGTCATGACGGCGAGGGCGCCGGCACCTACCGAAGCGAGGAATCTTCTGCGATCGATCTCCATGATTCCCTCCCGGCTCTGGAGGCTGGCTGACGGCTACATGTCCAAGTTGACTCAACAGGCACGCGACCGCTAGGTGGGGCGGCCCCGACCGGTAATCCGGGCTGGCCGATTGCGCGCAGGGAACCGCCCGCACCCCGCAAGAAAACGGGGGCCGTCCCGCTTCAGGACGACCCCCCGCTCTCGTGCGGCGCTCTACGTGCCATCTGCCCGCGGATCAGTAGGCCTGCTTGACCACGTTCTCGGCCTTGGGGCCCTTCGGCCCGTCCACGACATCGAGTTCGACCTTCTCGCCTTCGGCCAGGCTCCGGAAACCGTCGGCCTGGATCGCCGTGTGGTGAACGAAGACCTCTGCGGACCCATCATCGAGCGCGATGAATCCGAAGCCCTTCTGATCGTTGAACCACTTGACTGTGCCACTTCTGCGCATGCCCGTGCTCCTGCTGGTATTCGGTGTCGCCGAGAGTACGGGCTAGCCGCACATGCCGACCACAATGCCGGCGAACCTGAACCGGTTCGCGTTTTCCGGAGCGCAGAATACATGGGGAATTTGCGGTTGTCCATGCGTTCCGGGGGACGCGTCTATTTCCTCACCAGCAGGAAATCGCGGAGCTGCAGCTTCGTCTGGTGGTCCTGCATCCGCACGCCGCGCATGTTCTGGCCGCGGACATAGGTCCGCTGCCAACCCTCCTTAACCGCCGCTTCATCATGCGCATGGAGGTCGTCGATGAACCGGGCTCGCGACTCGTTCCAGGCCGTGTACTGGTTGGCGATGAGCTTGTCGTCCCACAGGTCGCGCGCGCGGGGGCGCACCTCCTCCAGATAGTGTCGGGGGATGGGGACGATCCGGCAGACGGGCTCCCCCTCGTCGAAGCGGATCCAGTGCTTCGGCCGCGTGATCTTCCAGTTCATCGTGAACGAGAAAGGAGCCCAGTCGGTCTCGACGATGCCATCGAGCGGAGCGATCCCGTCCTTCGGAAGGTTGGGGCAGCCCCTCACCCAGAGGTTGTGGCCCTTCGTGGTGCGGAAGAGATAGCCCGGCGTGAAGGTGAGGACCCCGCCCCCGAAATGGCTCGCGATCGTGGGGTGCGGCTCGTCCTCCCAGCGGAACCGGATGGACCCCAGCTCGACGCCCCCGTCCCAGCGAACCCAGAAGCGCGTGGGGCAGAGCAGGTCCCAGCCGGCCTGGTTCGCAATGAGCAGCGGGAGGCACCGGTATGCGAAGCGATCGGGCGTTTCGTCCATCCACTCGCGGCGCTGGTTGCCTGCCGCAAGCTCGAGGGGCGTGTCGGATACCTTGAACGCCGTCAGTTCGATGCCGCGCGCGGACCGGGGCCGCGCTTTCGCCTTCTTCGCCACCGCGGGCCGCCGTACGCTAGCCCTTATGCCGCGTGGGGACCCGGTTCGCCGGCCCGATCCCACCGCCACCGCCCTCGGAATCCTGGAAGAGCGGCTTGCCCAGATCCAGAGGCACGAGCTGGCCGCCGATGTCCGCGACGCCCTGTATCCGTACCCAACGATCGAGAAGCGTTACCTGGAGCACCGTCTCGAACCCCTCGCTGCTCGCGGTGGGGTCGATCTTCAGCGTGATCCGTCGCCTGTCGACATCGTACTCCCACGAACCGTAAAACCGGGTGTTGAGGGTCGTGCCACCCGGACCGAGTCCGGTCAGCCTCACCCGTGAGCTCAGGTTCTGGATCGACCCGAACACGAGACGGATGTCCGAGCCGGCCGGCAGGGGCTGGAAATCGTCCGGAAGATGCGGCAGCTGGCGCCTGAGGAGCTCGAGGGGTCGATAGGCGCCGACGATGGTGTGATGGACGGTTCGGTATGCGGGCCCGTAAGGGTTGTTGTCGAATTCACACCCCGAGACGGCGGCCAGCAGGGCAGCCACCGAGATCGTCCGCGCAATGTCTCGCGTCCTCACTCGGGCCTTGAAGAGTCCCATGATACCCCCCAACCTTCGTTGCGGCCGCTGGTCCGCGGGATGTGCACAGGGTCGTCCCCAGCATGCCTTCCGACCTCAGCGCGCCGACTCCTTCGCCCCTTATGAAACCGTCGGGAGGGGGCTGCGGCAAGCCTGCACGCGCACGCGAGTCGCGGTTCGGGACGTTGCGCCGCTCATGTCGGCTCGGCAGGGTTGTCGCCGCAGCGGCCCTCACTCCAACCTCGAGCCCCTCACATCATGCTTACGATACGTCCCATCCAACGCGCGCTTGTACCCGTCGACTCCGCGGCCGCCCGCCGCGTTTCGGCGCTGAACTACGACGAGTTCCAGGGAGACGTCGAGATCTGGGAGGCCCTTCGGAGCGCGCCGGACTCTGTTCTAGGCGTGACCATGGCGCACTGCGCGGTCGACAGTCCGGCCGCGATCCTGCCGGGAGACTCGGAGGCGTCGCTGGAACTCGCGCACCGCAACTTCCAGCGGATGATCGCTTCACCGCTCACGCGCGAAGCGAAGCGGATCCTGTACCTCTACGAGATTGCGGACCCGCAGCGTCCCGGTGTGCGGCAGATCGGCCTCGGAGGGCTGGCCCCCACGGCCGAGATTCGGACGGAGGACACGCCCGACGGGCCGATCATCCGGAACGAAGGCGTCCGCCCGCCCAAGGCCAAGGGGCGCGCCCGACTCATCGAGGCGACCGGAGCCATCATCGGGACCGTGAACAACGCGGTGCCCGACGAGTCGGGAGGGTTCGCGGCGACGCTCGAACGCCACGCGGACGGGACCTCGCCGGACTTCGAGGTCGAGGGATCGGGAGGAACGACCCATCGCATCTGGCTCGTCGCGGAGCCGGGCGCCATCGCGCGCCTCCAGCGGCTGCTGGCCGCGGAGCCCGAGGCCTACGTGGCCGACGGCAACCACCGGAGCGCGGCCGCCGCCATGCTGGGACACGAGTCTTTCCTCACGGTGTTCTTTCCGGCGGACCGGATGGGGATTTCGCCCTACAACCGGCTGGTCCGACTCCCCGGCGGACGTGACGCGAGCGCCGTGGACGCGGCGCTGGAGCGGTCGTTCGAGGTGTCCTCCGCCGGGGACGAGCCCCTCCAGCCCGAGGCCACTCATGTGATCGGCGTCTATTCCGCGGGGCGTGGCTGGCGGCGCGCGACGCCGCGGAGCGGGGTGTACGACGAGACGGACGCCGCCGGCTCCATCGACCACGACATCGTGCAGCGCACACTCCTGGCGGATCTCGGTATCGCCGACGCGGCGGACGACCGGCTCACCTTCGTGGGCGCCAACAGGGACGCGGCGTGGCTTGCGGCACAGGTCGACGCGGGTCGTGCGGAGCTCGCCGTGACGCTACCCGCCGTGACGATGCGTCAGTTCATCGCGGTGTGCCGGCAGCGGCGGATGATGCCCCCCAAATCGACCTGGTTCGTGCCGAAGATCCGAAGCGGACTCGTCATGGCGTTCCTCGACGACAGCGCGGGCTGACAGCCGGCTGTCGTCCGGCTAGCGGGAGTGTTCCTCCGCCCGGGCTCGCAGCGCGGCGCGGTCGACTTTCCCCAGGTGCGTCCTGGGCAGGTCCGCCGCCATGTGGACGGCCGCCGGCGTCTTGTACGAGGCCAGTCGTGAGGCGACGAACTCCCTGAGTCTCGCCGCAAGCTCGCCGGTTCCCCGCGCCGCCGATTTCGTCGGGACGACCCAGGCGACGGGCTCCACGAGACCCTCGCGGGTCGGCACACCTACCACGGCCGCATCCGCTACCGCCGCGTGTTGAAGCAGGCAGTCCTCCACCTCGCCGGGCGAGAGCCATTTTCCCTTTACCTTGAGCATGTCGTCGCCACGCCCGCAGTAGCGGAACACCCCGTGTTCGTCGCGGACGATCATGTCGCCCGACACGTACCATTCGCCTCGGAAGGCGTCCGCCGACGCTTCGGCCCGCTGCCAGTACCCGAGCGCCCGCGAGCCTCCGCGGACCTGGAGCCAGCCCACCTCGCCGTCCGGGAGTTCCCGACCCTCGTCGTCGCAGACCCGCACCTCGAAGCCCGGGACCACGCGCCCCAGCGTTCCCGGATGCACCTCGTCCGGACGGTTGCTGAGAAAGATGTGCCACATCTCCGCTGTCCCCAGGCCGTCCAGGAGCGGCACGCCCCAGGTGTCCCGCCAGCGCCGGTGAAGTTCGGGCGGGAGCGCTTCGCCCGCCGACGTCGCGAGGCGGATGCATGACAGGTCGCGCCGCGCCGCCGCCGGATGCGCGACCATGTGACGAATCATGGTGGGGACGTTGACGAGCACGGTCGGACGGAACCTCTCGATTTTCTCGAACAGGACCTCCGGCGTGCAGCGTTCCGCGAAGAGGGTCGCCGTCGCGCCGGCCGAGAAGGGGAAGAAGAGGTTGGATCCGGTGGCGTATCCGAAGAAGAGCTTGGGGACCGAGAGTGTGATGTCATCTTCCGTCAGGCCCAGCACCCGCTTGCCGTAACACTCCGTCGTATTCGCGAACGAGGCGTGCGTCTGCACGACGCCCTTCGGACGCCCCGTCGTCCCGCCGCTGAACAGCCACAGCGCGGGGTCGTCCCGGTGGGTCGGGAAGGGTTCCAGCGTCGTAGGCTGGGCGCGCAGCGTTTCCGAAAACGCGGGGTCGTCCACCACGAAGGTCTCGCGCGGCGCGGCGATCTCCTCGCCCCAGCGGGGGCCGCCTCCGGGAGCCGCATCGGTCTCCCCCGCGTCGGACGCTCCCTCGCGAAAGAAGGGGGCGCGGGCGGAATCCACGAGCAGAACGGCGCCGCGCGTGTAGCGGTAGAAGTACGAGATCTCGTCCCGCCGCAGGTAAGGGTTCAGCATGACGCCCACGGCGCCGATCCGCAGCGTGCCGAAAAGGGCACCGACGAAGTCCGGTCCGTCCGGGAGCGCCAGGAGAACCCGCTCCTCCGGCCGCACGCCGGCGCGGCGCAGGAGGTGGCCGTAGCGGTTCGCCAGCGCGTCGACCTCGGCGTAGGAGATCTCGCCGGCGTCCGTGAGGAGCGCGCGGCGGCCCCCTCGCCCTTCCCGGACGCGGTCGCCGAGGAAGTACTCGGCGATGTTGAAGCGCTCGGGCGGATCGAAGATCGGCTTTGGAACGGCGTCTCGCATCGGGCTCCGTCGGCGGGGGTCATCCGGTGCGTCAGGGGTCAGCCTCGCGTTCGCACGGTATGCGCGGTCCGGCGCCTCTACAACCGACACAGCCCGCCTGGAAGCCCGTGGGGGCACTTGCGCCTCCCTCCGGTACGGCGTAGCGAGACTCCATGACTCTGCACAGGCTTTCGGACCTCACCTGGGAGGAGGTCGGGGCACTCGACCTCGATCGAACGGTCGCCATCCTGCCCGTGGGAGCTACCGAAGCGCATGGCCCCCACCTGCCGCTCGACACGGACGTCACGATCGCGGAAGCGATGGCGGAGTCCGGGGCACGCCGGCTCTCGGCTCTCGGTCTGGAGGTCGTGCTCCTCGACGGCCTCCGGTACACGCCCGCCGCCTTCGCCGCGAGCTTCCCCGGTACAATCGATGTCGGGGCCGCGACGCTCACAGCCCTCCTCATCGACATCGCCGCCGGCCTGCACCGGGCCGGGATCGCCACACTGGCGATCGCGAACGCCCACTTCGACCCCGCCAACCTCGAGGCGCTTCATGCGGCCGCGGCGGCGATCGGCGAGAGCGAGTCCGTGCGGGTCGTGTTCCCGGATGTGACGCGCCGGCCGTGGGGAAGGCGACTCACCGAGGAGTTCCGCAGCGGCGCCTGTCATGCCGGGCAATACGAGGGCTCCATCCTCCTCGCCCGAGACCCCGGGCGGGTGCGCGAAGAGACCATGCGCGCACTGGAAGACAACCCCATCTCCCTCTCCTCGGCAATCCGGGAAGGGGTTCGGAACTTCACGGAAGCGGGCGGGGACCGGGCCTACTTCGGCCATCCGTCGCAGGCGACGGCGGAAGAGGGACGTGCTACCATTGAAACGCTCGGCAACATCCTCGCGGAAGCGGTGAGTGAGGCACTGAGAGAGGACCTGAAAGAGGACAAGGAGTCGTGACGCGAAACATCTCCGGAGCCCGGACATGAGCCTTGCCGGACGTGGCGCTCTCGTCACGGGCGGCGGGCGCGGCATCGGGGCCGCCACGGCCCGGATGCTGGCGCACCGAGGTGTCCGTCTCGTCCTCGCGGCGCGGAGTACATCCGAGATCGAGGCCATCGCATCGGAACTGCGCGACCGCGGTGGCCGGGCGTGGGCCGTGACGTGCGACGTGTCGGATGCGGCGAGCGTGGAGGCCCTGTGCGGCGAGGCCGCCGACCGGCTCGGAGCCGTGGACATCCTCGTGAACAATGCCGGCGTGGCCAGTTCCGCCCCGGTCATGAAGCTCGCGCTGGAGGAATGGGAACGGCTGTGGCGCATCAACGCGACCGGCGCGCTTCTCGCGATGCAGGGCGTGCTGGCCGGCATGGTGGAACGCGGCTGGGGCCGGATCGTGAACGTGGCCTCGATCGCCGCGCTCCGGGGAGGGCGCTACATGGGGGGTTACGCCGCGTCGAAGCACGCGCTCCTCGGGCTCACGCGCTCGGCCGCGGCCGAGGTGGCCGGAGCAGGCGTGACGGTGAACGCGGTCTGTCCCGGCTACGTCGACACGCCGATGACGGACGCGACGATCGAGAACATCGTGAAGCGGACGGACCTGGGGGAGACGGACGCCCTCGACGCGATTCTCGCCACGACGCCGCAAGGGCGGCTCATCGCCCCCGAGGAGGTCGCGGCGACCATCGCCTTCCTGTGCCAGGAGGAGGCGCGCAGCATCAACGGCCAGACCGTCGTGCTCGACGGCGGCGCCACCTCGGCCGTCTAGCGTCCATGGACGATCGCACGGACGCTTTCGAGGTACTGAACCCCGTCGCGCTGGGCGAGCCGCGGGGCTGGAACCATGGTCTGCTCGCTCCTGCCGGCGGGCGCGTGTTGTTCGTCGCCGGACAGACCGCGACCGGACCGGGAGGACATATCGAGACCCCGGACTTCGCCGCGCAGTTCGCGCGCGCCCTCGACCGGGTGTTGGCGGTCGTCCGGGCGGCGGACGGCGAACCCTCGCACATCGGACGGATGACGATTTACGTGACGGATCTCGCGGCCTACCGGGATGCCCGACGGGAGCTTGGGGCGGCGTGGCGGGCTCGAATGGGCCGGCACTATCCCGCCATGGCGCTCGTCGAGGTCAGCGGCCTCGTCGATGCGGGCGCACTCGTCGAGATCGAGGCGACCGCCGTCCTCCCGTGACCCCCTGCCACCCCGTGGAAGGAAGTGCGCAGTGCCTCTGACCCCGACGTCATTCCTGTACGAAGTCGATGCGGCCACCTCCGTCGCGACCATCACGCTTAACCGTCCCGAACGGCGCAACGCGCTGACCTTCGAGGTTTACGACGAACTGCGGAACACGTTCCGCGCGCTCGACCGCGAGCCGGGGGTCCGCGCCGTCGTGATTACCGGCGCCGGCGGCGCCTTCTGCACGGGCGGAGATGTGCGCGACATCATCGGGCCGCTGCTGGCCATGGACTCCGCCGAACTGCTCGAATTCACGCGGATGACCTGTGACCTGATCGCCGCCATGCGGGAGTGCGGCAGACCCGTGGTCGGCGCTCTGAACGGTACCGTCGCGGGCGCGGGGGCCGTGATCGCGACCGCCTGCGACGTGCGGATCGCGGCCGAATCGGCGAAGATCGCCTACCTGTTCACGCGGGTCGGGCTTTCCGGCGCCGACATGGGGATCGCTTGGCTCCTGCCGCGCATCATCGGCCTCGGGCGGGCGACGGAGCTTCTGATGACGGGCGATTTCCTCGACGCGCGCGAGGCGCTCCGTCTCGGGTTGTACAACCGGGTGGTACCCGACGGCGAGGCGCTCGCGGCAGGGACAGAACTGGCGGCGCGGCTGGCGGCGGGTCCTTCGGCCGCGCTGTCCGTCACGAAACATGCACTGGAGAGGGAGGCGCACATGACGCTGCGCGACGCGCTCGCGGAGGAGGCCCGCGTCCAGGCGGCCTGCATGGAGGACCCGAACTTCCGTGAGGGCTACGAGGCCTTCGTCGAGAAGCGGGCGGCGGTGTTCTCGTGATCGACCTTCATCCCGTCAGGGTTTTTCTCGAACCGCGGCATCTCGAACTCGGGGAGGAACTCGGACGCTACGCGGCGGCCGAGTTCGCCGAACACGCGCATCGGGACGATGACGATCTCGCGCGACGCTACGCGCGAGAGATCTGCACTTCTCTCGGGCGGGGCGGCTGGCTGAAGGCGGTCGCCCGGCAGGACTTCAGGGCCTGCTCCGTGACGCGCGAGACGCTGGCCTTCTATTCGCCGCTCGCAGACGCGATGTTCGCGCTCCAGGCGCTGGGTTCGACGCCAATCGCGCTCGCAGGCGACGAGCGGCAGCGGCGGCTGTGGCTCGACCGCGCCGTCCGGGGGCGAGCCGTGGCCGCCTTCGCGATGAGCGAGCCGGAGGCCGGATCCGATGTGGCCGCCATGCGCACGACGGCGGTCCGCGACGGGGACCAGTACGTCCTCAACGGCGTGAAGACCTTCATCTCGAACGCCGGCATCGCGGACTTCTACCTCCTCTTCGCCGTCACCGACCCGGCGGAGGGCGTCACCGGCATCTCCGCCTTCCTCCTCCCGGCCGAGACCAAGGGGTTCCGCTTCGTGCGGCCGCTGCTCATGGCCGACCCTCATCCGCTGGGCGAGATCGCGCTCGAAGACTGTCGCCTTCCCGCCTCGGCGCGGGTCGGGGGCGAGGGCGAAGGCTACAAGCTGGGGCTCGCCACGCTCGACCGCCTCCGCCCCACGGTCGGCGCCGCGGCGTGCGGGATGGCGGGGCGCGCCCTGCACGAGGCCCTGCACCATGCGCTCACGCGCCGGCAGTTCGGCCGCGCGCTGGCCGATTTTCAGATCACGCAGGAGAAGGTGGGCCGGATGGCCACCGACCTGACCGCGGCCCGGCTCCTCGTGTACCGGGCGGCCTGGGAGCGCGACGGCGGCGCCGACCGTACCGATCTCGAAGCCGCGATGGCCAAGTCGTTCGCGACCGAAATCGCGCAGGGCGTCGTGGACGACGCCGTGCAGATCCTGGGCGGGCGCGGCGTCCTGGCGGACCATCCGGTGGACCGGCTGTACCGCTCCGTGAGAGCCCTCCGGATCTACGAGGGCGCCACCGAGATCCAGCGACTCATCATCGCGCGGTACCTGCTCGACGCCGCGCGCGCCGAGGGCGAACCCTGAAGATCGTGTGCGTCGGAGGCGGGCCCGCGGGCCTGTACTTCGCGATTCTGATGAAGGGATCGAACCCCGCGCACGACATCCTCGTCCTGGAGCGCAACCGCCCCGGCGACACGTACGGCTTCGGCGTTGTGTTCTCCGACGCCACGCTGGAGGAACTGGCGGAGGCGGATCGCGAGAGCTACGAGGCCATCACGCGCTCGTTCTACCACTGGGACGACATCGACATCCACTACCGGGGCCAGCGTCTCTCGTCGACCGGACACGGGTTCAGCGGCCTCGCCCGCACCGCCCTCCTCGACATCCTCGAGTCGCGGGCGCGGGACCTCGGCGTCGAGTTGAGGCACGGAGTGGAGGTCGAGTCGGACGAAGCCTGGGCGGGCGCCGACCTCGTGCTCGCCGCGGACGGCGTGAACAGCAGCATGCGCGACCGCTACGCCGACGCGTTCGGCCCCCGCATCGACCTCCGGCCGAATCGCTTCGTGTGGCTGGGCACGACGAAGCCCTTCCCCGCCTTCACCTTCCATTTCAGGGAAACCGAACACGGCTTGTGGCGCGTCCACGCCTACCAGTACCGGCCCGAGTCGGAGGACGCAGCAGCGATCTCCACCTTCATCGTCGAGGCGACGGAGACCACCTGGCGCGCCGCCGGCATGGACTCGGCGTCGGAAGAAGAGACCGTCCGTTTCCTCGAGGAAACCTTCCGTGAGGAACTGGACTCGCATCGACTCATCGCGAACCGCTCCATCTGGCGGGGCTTCCCGACGGTTCGGAACCGCTCCTGGCGCCACGGCAACATCGTTCTCATCGGCGACGCCGCGCATTCGGCGCACTTCTCCATCGGGTCGGGCACGCGACTCGCGATGATCGACGCGATCTCGCTCCACGAGTCGCTCCTCGCCCATGACCTCGACGCGGGGCCCGCCCTGGAGGCCTACGAAGCGGCCCGCCGGCCCGAGGTCGAGAGCGTGCAGAGGGCGGCCCAGGCGAGTCTCGAGTGGTTCGAGGGCACCGAGCGTTTCATGGAGACGGAACCCCTGGAGTTCGCCTTCAACCTCATCACGCGCAGTCTCCGCATCACCCACTCCAACCTCGCCCTGCGCGACCCGGATTTCACCGCGCGCGTCGACCGCTGCTTCGCGGAGAGGGCGGCGGATAACACCGCGGCGGGGGCCGGCAGGCCTTCCGTCGGGAGCGTCGGGCCCGGCCCGGCGCCGCCCCCGCTCCTCGCCCCGTTCCGGCTGCGGGAGCTCGAACTGAAGAACCGGGTCGTCGTCTCGGCCATGTGCCAGTACTCCGCGGAGGACGGGACGCCGGACGACTGGCACCTGGTGAATCTGGGCAGCCGCGCCATCGGCGGGGCCGGACTCGTGATGTCGGAGATGACGGACGTGAGCCGCGAAGGCCGCATCTCTCTCGGCTGCACCGGGATGTACGCCCCCGGGCATGTGGGCGCGTGGAAACGGATCGTCGATTTCGTGCACCTCCACTCCGATGCCGCGATCGGGATGCAACTCGGTCACGCGGGGCGAAAGGCCTCCACACATTTGTCGTGGGAGGGAGACAACGAGCCGCTGGAGGAAGGCGGGTGGCCGATCATGGCCGCATCTCCCGTGCCCTGGTTCGAGCACAGCCCGGTCCCCCGCGAGATGACCCGGGAGGACATGGATCAGGTGACGGCCGAGTTCCGCCGCGCCGCGGAGATGTCGAAGGAAGCGGGGTTCGACCTGCTGGAGATCCACTTCGCGCACGGCTACCTGCTGGCCAGCTTCATCTCCCCTCTCACGAACCTGCGCGAGGACGAGTACGGGGGAGACCTGGACGGGCGGCTGCGTTTCCCGCTCGAGGTGCTGACAGCGGTGCGATCCGTGTGGCCGGAGGAGAAGCCGATTTCGGTGCGCATCTCGGCGGTGGACTGGGCGGAGGGCGGAATGACCGCGGACGGAGCCATCGAAGTCGCGCACTGCCTGAAGGAGGCGGGCGTGGACGTCATCGACGTCTCGGCCGGACAGACCGTCCCGTGGCAGAAACCGGTGTACGGCCGCCAGTACCAGACACCCTTCTCGGACCGCATCCGGCACGAGGTCGGGATCGCGACCATGGCGGTCGGCAACATCTCCTCCTTCATGGACGTGAACACGATCCTCGCGGCGGGGCGGGCGGACCTCTGCTGCCTCGCTCGCGCGCACCTGTGGGATCCATACTGGACCCGGCATGCGGCCTACGCCTCCGGGGCGCCGATCCCCTGGCCGCCGCAGTATTCGTCGCTGGACGGCTACACGCCGAGGTTCGAGTGGGGCTACTGAGACCGCGGTCGACCTGAATACGAGCCGCTGAAGGGAGACACATGGCGCACGACAAATTCGTGACGTATTCCGGCTACCTGCACCTGGACACACTGCTGTCGCTCCAGCAGGAGCAGTCGGGCCGGGAGGGCGACCGCGAACACGATGAGATGCTGTTCATCATCATCCATCAGGTGTACGAGTTGTGGTTCAAGCAACTCCTGCACGAACTCGAATTCGCACGCGACCGGATGGGGGCCGACGACATGCCGCGGCTCCTGCACACCATGGAGCGCATCCTCACGATCCTCAAAGTCCAGGTGGCCCAGTTGGACATCCTGGAAACGATGCGTCCTCTGGAGTTCCTCGCCTTCCGGGAACGCCTGGAGGAGGCGAGCGGGCTGCAGTCGTACCAGTTCCGCGAACTCGAGTTCATTCTCGGCCACAAGCGGACCAGCGTGTTCGATCGGTACCCGGACGGGAGCGACGCCCGGCGCCGACTCGAATCCCGCTACGCGGAACCATCGCTGTGGACCGCCTTCGTCCGCTTCCTCCACGCGCGCGGGTACCCGATCCCGGGGGAGGACCTCGAGCGGGATGTCACCGCGCCGACCGAGCCGTCCGAGGGGGTGCAGGCCGCCCTGGTCCAGCTGTACCGGGAGGACCCGCAACTCGTCCAGTTGTGCGAGCGGTTCGTCGACCTCGACGAGGGGCTCCAGGAGTGGCGCTACCGGCATGTGAAGATGGTCGAGCGCACGATCGGGGCGCGCCCCGGAACGGGTCAGACGGGGGGCGCCGACTATCTCAGGAAGTCGCTCAACCGCCCCGTGTTCCCCGATCTTTGGGCCATCCGCACGGACCTGTGACGAGCCCTGTGCCGAGCATCGCGCCGGAAGACCTATACCGGGAGCCAAACGCGCTCGCTCCGTACTACTCCCGCTTCCGGGTCGCGGAGCGGCTGCTCCTCACGGGACATTCGCACCAGGCCTGGCCCGACTGCGGATTCGCCGGACAGCTCCAGGCCTGGGAGGACGCGGCCCGTCTCGTGGACGGGAAGTGGGAGGAGGCGTTTGCTCGCGGCGACCGCGTACGGGAGGGGTACGCGCGGCTCCTCGGAGGCGCCGGTCGCCCCGACGACGGAGACTACGCGCTCGGCGCGAACACGCATGAACTCGTGGTCCGCTTCCTTTCCGCCCTCCCCCTGGGCGAGCGGCCCCGCCTCGTGACGACCGCGGGCGAGTTTCACTCCATCCGGCGGCAGCTCGATCGGCTGGAAGAGGAGGGGCTGACCGTGGCTCGCGTGCCCGTGGACCCGATCGACTCACTCTCCGAGCGGCTCTGTCTTGCGACGGGCGACGAGACGGCGGCCGTGCTGGTCTCTGCCGTCCTCTACCGCGACGCCCGCATCGTCGGGGGACTCGACCGCGTCCAGGAGCGCTGCGAGCGGGTCGGGGCCGAGCTTCTCGTGGACGCCTATCACGCGCTGAACGCGATCCCCTTCGACCTCTCGAGCCTGGGACTGGAAGGCGCGTTCGTGACGGGGGGCGGCTACAAGTACTGCCAGCTCGGGGAGGGAAACTGCTTCCTGCGCGTGCCGCCGGACTGTCGGCTGCGTCCCGCGATCACGGGCTGGTTCGCGGAGTTCTCGGCGCTGCACGAGGGGGACGACTCCGGGCGCGTGCGCTACGGCCCGGGAGCGGAACGGTTCGCCGGCAGCACCTACGATCCGACGAGCCACTACCGGGCGGCGGAAGTCTTCGACTTCTTCCGCGAGCGGGGACTGACGCCGGACTTCCTGCGCGAGGTGAGCCGACATCAGGTGGGCCGCCTGGCCGAGGCCTTCGACGCCCTCGGCGCGGATCCAGCCCTGATCGACCGCGACCGGGAGACGCCGCCCAAGGCCATCGGCGGCTTCCTCGCCCTGCGGACGCCGCGGGCACAGGCGTTTCACGAGGGGCTCGCGGCACGAGGCGTGGCCACGGACTACCGCGACGACCTGCTTCGACTGGGTCCTGCCCCCTACCTCAGCGACCGGCAACTGGACGACGCGGTCGCCACCCTCGGAGACGTGGCGGCCAGTTTCTGACCGGCCGTCTCTAGCCGGGGCGCGCGGCGCGGCGCACGGCCCAGTCCAGGTCGGCCCGGCTGTCCACGCCGCGGACCATCGCCTCGAGATCGCCGATATCGGCCAGCTGTTCGGCCGTAACGTATCCCACCCGTAGCTGCTCGAGAAAACTCATCATCGAGGGGGACGAGTCCGCGGACTCGGCGGCGCGCGCCACAAGCCGCGTGGCCAGCCGGCCGACCTCTCGCCGATAGACGGCGCACAAGGGCTGGGCCCGGCCGCGGGCGCGCGGCACGACGGCGTCCAACTCCGCGTCGCTCGCGAGTTCACTGCTCAGGCGGTCGACGAGACCCGGTGTGATGAAGGGAAGGTCGCCCGCCAGCACGACGCAGATCGCGCCATGCGCCGCGGCCAGCCCGGAGGCGAGGCCGGCGAGGGGACCGAGGTCGGGCACCGGGTCGGGCACGACGACGAGAGCGCGGCCCCTCGGGTTCCGGAGCGCGACCGAGCCGGGTGGGCTGCCCGCACGATCGGCGCCGGGTTCCCAGCCTTCCGCGGCGAGGGCGCGCCGGAAGGGCGGCACCTCGCGCACCGCGAGCACGACGTCCGCGATATGCGCCGTGGCTTCCAGGATCCGGGACAGCACGGTGCGACCGCCGATCTCCACGAGCGGCTTGTTTCGGCCGAGGCGGCGCGAACGGCCGCCGGCCACGATCACGAGCGACCTGTCCGGCCCGCTCACGCCCCGGCCGGCTCTTCGGGGCCTGTCCCCTCCGGCCCGGTCGTCACGCCGAGATCCGTCAGCAACGCGGCCACCCGCCGGCGAATGTCATCCCGGACCGCCCGGAACTCAGCCGCCGGAAGGTCCTTCGGGTCCCGCACCTGCCAATCCTCCCGCCGCCGGGCGGGCACGTGCGGACACGCGTCGCCGCACCCCATGGTGACGACCGCATCGAAGCCCCCGGGCGGTATCGCGTCCAGCCCCTGCGACCGGTGGACGCCCAGGTCGTAACCCACCTCCGCCATGGCCTCGATCGCCCGCGGGTTCACGACGCCCGAGGGCCGCGAACCCCCGCTCGCCGCTTCCACGCCGTCACCCGCCAGCTGGCGGGCGAACGCCTCCGCCATCTGGCTCCGGCAGGAGTTTTCTACGCAGACGAAGAGGAGCCGCGGCCGCATGGGAATCCCCGCCGGATCGTCCGGGGTCAGCCCCCGAGGACGTTGAACTGGCGGCTGAACTTGACGATCAGCGAGCGGCCCTGCGGCCCGTGCAGATCCTGGATCCCCTGGATGTCGTTGTAGACGATGAACAGGCCGGTCCCCGCCGTGTTGAGCCACCCGAAGCGCACGTTGGCCGAGAAGGTGTCGAGCTGCGTCGAGTACTGGACGAGCGACTGCAGGTAGACGCGCGGCGAGAAGAAGTACCCGAAGTTCACGCCGGCCAGCGTCGTGACGAAGTCCCCCTGCTCCAGCGTGACGTTGTTGTAGTCGAGCCGGAGCGACGTGCTGAACGAGGAACCCGAGCGCATGGTCAACGTCCCGTTCAGGCTGCGGCGCGACCCCGACAGGAAGGAGCCGATGTTCGCGCCGCTGTTGAAGGAGACCTTCGCCGACTCGTCCGTCCAGAAGCGGAGCTGACTCTCCCAGCCGTCGTACGTCCCGGTGGGTACCGTGACGTCCGTCCCGAAGATCGTGAACGGCTCGTACAGCCCCTCCCGCACCCAGTTGACGCCGGTGTGGGCCTCCATCCCGTCATTGAACTCCCAGTGCGTGTCGATGTGGAGCCGCGCCGACTCCTCGAACCCCTGCTCGACGCCGGTCTTGTCGCTCCGGAAGGTGTAGTAGGAGACGTGCGGACGGATCTCGCGGAAGGTCTCCGCCGGATGGATGTTGTGCATCAGGAAGAGCTGGTAGTACTGGTGGCCCGTCCGCCGCAGGAAGCCCACTTCGGGGTTGAAGTTCTCGCCGAAGGACTGGTACTGGACGTTCCCCCGCCACTTGCGGGTGGTGAGGCCGAAGGTCGCGTCGAAGGCCTGGTCCGCTTGCGTCAGGCCGGGGGTCACCGTCCTCGCCCCCCAGGCGGTCAGCGTCCACGCCTCCCCCAGCCCCAGCTGTCCATCCACGGCGTAGGTCCGGTTGTAGTCGTTGAAGGCGCTCCCTTCGCGGTTGATGAACGCGGCGCCGAGCCGTGACCGGTTCGGCAGTTCGCGCGCCACGCGGGCGACCGAGTACGCGTTCCCATCCTGGACGCCCTCGACCCCGTCGGTCCCGATGTGCAGCATCCCGACGTTGAACCCGGCCGCCCGCCCCGAGACGCGGGCGCCACCGGTGATCGGGACCTGCCGGCCGTTGGCGATGCCGATGCGGCGGCTGAAGAAGAGGTCCGCCCCGCCACCCCCGACCGCGAAGAAGCCCGCGTTCTCGAGGAAGAAGGGGCGCTTCTCGGGGAAGAGCAGGCTGAAGCGCGTCAGGTTGACCTGCTGGTCGTCCACCTCCACCTGCGCGAAGTCGGTGTTGTACGTCGCGTCGAGCGTCATTCCCCGCGTGAGCTGGAGCTTGGCCTCGCCGCCCAACTCGTAGTTCTGGTCGAAGGCCGTCTGCCCGCCCGCGTAGTCTCGCGCCGTCGAGCCCAGCATGTAGGGGGTGAACGAGCCGAGGCGCCGGAAGGGGAGTTCGAGCCCCGTCAGGTGCCCTGCGTAGTTGAGCCGGTAGAGGGTGAACTCGCGCGGGACCGCGGACCAGAAGGATTCCTCGTTCCGGCGCCGGATCTGACGGGAGACGTTGAAGCCCCAGGTCTGGTCGGTCCCGTAGCGCAGCGTGTTGAAGGGAATCCGGAACTCGGCGTACCACCCTCCATCGTCACGACTCGTCGCGACGTTCCAGGATCCATCCCAGTTCTTGTTGAAGCCTCCGCCCGCGCCGGACTGCATGCGCCGCTGCGTGTTGAAACCGCCGCCCAGGAAGAAACCGCCGCCCCGGCCTTCGTTGGCGACCTGTCCGTCGTACTCGATGCCCGACGGCGTCGTGCCGAACACGAAGGCGTTCTGGTAGTCGTGGTAGGTGTCGAAGGCGAGCAGGATGTGGTCGGCCTCGGCGACCTCCATGTCCCGGATCCGGTCCCCGGGGATGATTCCCGCCGGATCCTCGTCGAAAGCCCAGACGCCGATGTAGATGGCCTCGTCGTCGAACACCATGCGCACCTCGGTGCGCTCCGATGCCGGCTGCCCGTCGAAAGGCTCGCGCTGGATGAAATCCGTCATCACCGACGCCACGTCCCACGACGCATCGTCCAGGACTCCATCGATGACGGGAGCCTGTGCGGTACGGACCGCAAGGCCCTCCAGCGGCGGTGGCGGCGCCTCTTCCGGCTCGTGCTGGCCGGGGCCGTCCTGCGCGAGCAACCCCGGCGCCGACGCCGACAGGACCATTAGACAGGCGATGCCGGAGCGTAGCAGCCGGGGGAGACCATGGTTTCTTCGGAAGCTCATATGACGAACACCTCGGAGGATGGACCTGCGCATGCCAAGCCTGAAAATGTAAACGGCCGCACCTGGATCGGCGAACACCTCCGGTGAGCCCGCTGAGTCAACACGCACCGGCTGCGCTCGGTTGCAACGGTGAGCCGTGAATTGCTATGTTCAGTGATATGGACAGTGTTCAAGCGCGTATGCGATTCTTCCGCAAGGAACTTCAGGGCCTGTCACTGCGCGATTTCCGCGGCCGCGTCAACGCGGAGTTGCCCGAACACGCCCGCGTTAGCCTCGGCACGCTCTCGAACTACGAACGGGAGGCCGGCGGGTCATCCAGGGCGGGCCCCCGGGCCGAATTCCTGGCGGCGCTCAAGCGCGCCTTCCCTCTTCTCCGGCTCGAGTGGCTGATTCTCGGCGAGGGAGAGCCGACGACCGTCGCCGAGCGACTCGCCGCGCCCGAGGGTCTCGAGACGAAGGCGGGGTCGCCGGCCGGCGAGGGCGCCTCGTTCGCCGGCCGGGTTCTGGCGCGCTATCCCGACCTCGAGCTGCTCTCCCCGGAGGCTTCGGCCCTCTTCATGGCCGCGCTGACGCGGCTGGCGATGGGCGAACCGAAGCTCGCGCTCGACGAAGGGGACCTGATCCAGCTGGCGGGCGACCTGCGCTGGCTGCTTCTGCTTCCGGTGGGCGCGTGGGGGTTCCGCCACGCGCCGCCCTACCGGGCGTTTTCCGACTACGCCGTCGCGATGCTCCACGCGCTGAGCCAACTGATGCCGGACAGCGGGGACGGCGATCCGATCGCGGACCACGCCACCTCGATCCTCCCGCGGCTGCGCCGCTTTCGGACGGTCGGTTTCTAGACGCGGTAACGACGATTAGATTCCTCGCCGGGTCTTCGTCGCAGTTGGGGCGGGGCGGTTGCGGAGGGCGAAGGCGGAGTCGTGGCGAGTCTCCTTAAGCCCGGGGACCTGACGTCAACTCTTCCTGACAACCTGGACATACATGGCAACCCCTATCGACCAGACCGACGACCTGGAGCGGGCGATCAGCGCCCTGACTCGCCCCGAATGGCGGGATCTCCAGACCGAGGACCTCCTCGCGATGTATCGCGTGATGTACACGTCGCGGATGATCGACGACCGCGAAATCGCGATGAAGCGGCAAAACCGCATCTTCTTCCAGATCTCCAGCGCCGGGCACGAAGCGCTTCTCGTCGCCGCGGGACGCGCGCTCAGGCCGGGATACGACTGGTTCTTCACCTACTACCGCGACCGCGCGCTCTGCCTCGAACTCGGCATGTCTCCGTACGAGATGTTTCTCGGCGATGTCGGGGCGGAGGAGGATCCGTCGACGGGCGGACGGCAGATGCCGGCGCACTTCGGTTCTCCGGCTCTGCACCTCGTCACGCCTTCCAGCCCGACCGGTACGCAGTTCAACCAGGCGGTGGGGTGCGCGGAGGGCATCGTTCGGGCCCGGACCATGGGCCTGGACGGACTCGACGCGGTCACCCCGCATGTGGAATCGGACGAGATCGTGCTCGTGTGCACGGGGGACGGCACGACCTCGGAAGGAGAGTTCTGGGAGGCGATGAACAGCGCCTCCAACCTGCAGCTTCCCATCCTCTTCCTCGTGGAGGACAACGGATACGCGATCTCCGTACCGGTGGAGGTCAACACCGCCGGGGGCAGCATCTCGAGTCTCGTGAAGAACTTCCCCAACCTCCACGTCGAAGAGGTCGATGGAACGGACCCGCTCGAGAGCTACGTCGTCATGCGGCGCGCGGCGCGCTATGTGAGGTCGGGTCAGGGTCCGGCGCTCGTCCACGCGCATGTCACCCGGCCCTACAGCCACTCGATGTCCGACGACGAGCGGCTCTACAAGTCCGAGAGCGAACGGGAACTCGAATCCGCGCGCGACCCGCTGGTGACCTTCGCCGACCACCTCGTCCTGGAAGGCGCGATCGACGCCGACGAACTCGAATCGCTCAAGGCCGAGATCAAGGCCGAAGTGGCCGACGCGGCCGACCGGGCCATGGCCCGCCCGCAGCCGAGCCCCGACACCGTCTACACCCACGTGTACTCCCACGATATCGACCCCACGTCGAGCGCCTTCGAGACCGAGGCCCGGCCCGATCCCGAGGGGAATCCGAAGACGATGGTCGACCTGCTCAACGCCTGCATCCGCGACGAGATGCGGCGCGAGCCGCGGATCGTCGTGTTCGGGCAGGATGTGGCCGACGCGAGCCGCGAGGAGATCCTCGACGAGGTCAAGGGCAAGGGCGGCGTGTTCAAGGTCACGTACGGCCTGCAGCGCGAGTTCGGGTCGCTGCGGGTGTACAACGCCCCGCTCGCGGAGGCGAACATCGTCGGACGCGCCGTGGGTCTCGCCGTGCGCGGGCTGAAGCCGGTCGCCGAGGTTCAGTTCTTCGATTACATCTGGCCGGCCTACCATCAGTTCCGGAACGAGGTCGCGACCTTCCGCTGGCGCTCCGCGGGAACCTGGAAGTGTCCGCTCGTCATCCGGACCACGTACGGGGGGTACATCTCGGGCGGCGCCATATATCACTCGCAGACGGGCGCCTCGCTCTTCACGCACACGCCCGGCATGCACGTGATCTGTCCCTCGAACGCGGTCGATGCGAACGGGCTCCTGCGGACCGCGATCCGGTGCGACGACCCGGTGCTCTTCCTCGAGCACAAGCACCTGTACCGGCAGACGTACAACAAGGGGATCTATCCGGGTCCCGAGTACATGATCCCGTTCGGCAAGGCGGCGCTCGTCACGGAGGGCGACGATCTCACGATCGTCACGTACGGCGCCATGGTCGAGCGCACGCGCAAGGCGCTTGCGAAGCTCGATCGCGCCGGGGAGCCGGTGCGCGCGGACCTGATCGACCTCCGGTCGCTGAACCCGATCGACATGGACACGATCCGCCGCTCCGTGATGAAGACGAACCGCGTGCTGGTGGCGTACGAGGACGCGAAGTCGTGGGGCTACGGGGCGGAGATCTCGGCCCGCCTGGCCGACGAGTTGTTCGAGTGGCTCGACGCGCCGATCCGCCGGATCAGCTCGACGGACACCTTCATCGGCTACGCGCCCACGCTGGAGAAAGCCTCCCTGCCCCAGGTCGACGACATCGCCGAAGCGATCGTGGAACTCGCCACCTGGTAATCGGGCAGGAGCCGGCTTCGGGCTCCACCCGCCCGACGCACTAAGCTGTCCGGCGGGCGCGCCAGGCGCGGATGTGTTCCCTGAGTTCAGAGCGCGTCACACCGGGGCCGCACCACTCCAGCCGGGGGCCGAAAGCGTCGAAGTGGGGCAGCGTCGAGTCGTGGATCCACGCGGGCTCGAGCCCGTGCCGCCGGCCCCAGTCTTCCAGTTCCTCGCGGGAGAGATCGCTGTAGACGTGGCACAGCGGGTCCCCCTTCGAGATCCCGAGGCGGGGGATGTCCTTCCGCGAGGTGTGGTAGTGGTAGCGGATCATGCGCCAGCCTCGGAGCCCGGCCGCGATCCTCCCGACCGTAGCTCCTCGAGCGCCTCCAGGCTGCGCGGCCAGTCCTTTCCCAGCAGCCGGGAGAGAGCCCGGTCCGCCAGCACTTTCCCGCCGGTCTGGCAGGCGGCGCAGTAGTTCGTCTCGTTGTCCGCGTACCGGATGCGCTGTACAGGGGTCGAGCAGTCGGGGCACGGTTTTCCGTACTTGCCATGCACCGCCATCTCGGCGTGGAACGCGGTCACCTTCTCCGGGAACTCGCCCGCCAACTGGTTCCTCAGCCGGCGCGTCCACTCGTCGAGCGTGTCGCGAACGGCTTCGTACAGCCGACCGATCTCATCGTCGTCGAGCCGGCTGGTCCATTTTATCGGCGACAGCTTCGCCCGGTGCAGGATCTCGTCGGAATACGCGTTGCCGATGCCCGAGAAGAGGCGTGGATCCGTGAGCGCGCGCTTGAGCGTGTGGTTGCGGGTCGTGAGCGTCTCGCGGAAGGCGGCGGGGTCCGCCGCCAGCGGATCGATCCCCCCCGGATCGTGGCGCGCGAGTCCCTCGGCGCCCCGAACGACGTGGAGCGATGCCCGTTTTTTCGTGCCGGCCTCCGTGAGGAGCACGCTGCCGTGCGCGAAGTCGAAGGCGGCGAGTCCGAGCCGGCGCGGGATCTTCACGCCGGCGTCACGCCACCGGAGGCGGCCCGCGATCATGAGGTGGAGGACGAGCCACAGTTCCTGTTCGTCTTCCTGCTCCTCGCGGCAGGCCAGCCCGATCGCGATACGCTTCCCCAGCCGACGCAGCGCCACGACCTCGCATCCGTGTGCATCGGCCAGGGGCGGGTCGACGCTCCGTAGCAGGAACGGGCTGCCGAGACGCACGCGCTCCAGCGTACGGCCGAGGACGCGCGCCTCCAGGGCCTCGAGATAGACAGTGATATCGGGCAGTTCGGGCATCGGGGGAGGGCTGCGACGAGCCCGAAGACTAGCTGCCGCCGTTGGAGCCCGATGCGTGGCCGTGCGCGTGGGCGGCTTCGTTCGGTTTCTCGAGGGTGTTGCGAAGATCCTGGACGTAGTCCGGGTGTTCGCGGCTGAACTCCGGCCAGTCCTCGCCTCCGGCGATGATGATGCCGCCGATCGCGCCCATCGCGCCGTCCGGCGCCGGGTGTTCATGCGGGTTCGAATACTGAACGGAGACGCGGTATACATGATCCTTCCGGATCCGCACCCCCCCGCGCCACCACAGCCGGCTCGCGGGCACCCCGACGGTGCGGCCCTCTTCGTCCACCTCGGGCCCCGTTTCCCAGACTACCCTGCCCGCGGTGACATCCTCGAGCCGGATCCAGTCGCCGTAATCGTGCAGGTGTCCTCCGATGGCGAGGATGCGCCCGTCCACGGCGGGACTCCCCTCCCAACTCATCCCGTGAGTCCCGGGCGGGAGCGGGAACTCCTTCTCACCGACGGGGCCCATCACGTCGAGATAGAAGGGATAGACTTCCGCAGGCCGGACGAGGCCCGGATCCCCGGCCGGGGTGTACGGCAGCCGTACGTGCAGGAAGGCTTCGTCGTGTGACGCGTCGGGGAGCGGGGCGAACATCGCGCTCACGAGGACGCGGGTGCCCGGCGCCAGCGGATAGCCCAGCACGCCCGGCAGAAACTCGCTCTTCGTCTCGCGGCCCGCGGCGAGCACACGGCGCGGGACGGCGGAGAAGAGTTCGCGGTTGTCGGGGTCGATGACGTTGACGTGATGGAGGAGGCGCTCGGGGAGCGGGGTGCCTGCCCGATCCCTCATCTGCCACGAGAAGCCGTGCAGCCAGCCTGTGACCGGCACCTCCGCGAGCTGTACCTGGGGCCGGAAGTGCGGTCCGCCGGCCGGCAGGGAGATGGGACCCAGGACGATCTCGAACTCGCGGTCGGCCGCATGCACCCGCACGTCGATGAGCGGACTCGCGGCGGGCAGGCGCGGCGGGGCCGAGGCAACTGCATGCGCCGAAGTTCCGTGTGCATGGTCCTGCGAGGGGTGCGTGTCCGGCACCAGCGCCTGCGATGACAACGGGTGCGGCGACAGCAACAGGACGAGGACCGCCGCCCTCATTAGTCGGGCGGGGGAACGTCGAAGTAGGTGTAGTTTTTCGCGGTGAAGGCGTCGTACTGCTCCGGCACCTCGTCGTCCGGATAGATCGCCTCCACGGGGCACTCGGGCACGCAGGCGCCGCAGTCGATGCACTCCTCGGGATGGATGTAGTACTGGTCCTCGCCCTCGTATATGCAGTCGACGGGACACACATCGACGCAGGACGCATCCTTCTCGCTCATGCATGGTTCGGTGATGATGTAGGTCATGCGCGGGAAGATACCCGAGGCCTGAAGGCTGAGCAATTCCGCGATGTCGCCCATGGGGGAGGGGGCAGCGGGTTGGTCCGTGGCGTGAGAGCCGGTATCTTGAATGGTTCCCGGCGGACGGTATTCCGACGTATCCGGCGGGTGCGCGGGACCGGGAATAAGAGGCGGACCACAGCGCGAGAAGGCGGCAGCCTTGAAGCCACTCGAAGTCATACAGGGAGGGAGCAGGACGGCCGATGCCTGGCCTTCGCGGAAGCCGCGTTGGCTCAAGGTGCGGGCGCCCGGAGGCCCCAACTACCTGCGCCTCAAGGAACTGATGCGGGGGCTGGAACTCAGCTCCGTCTGCGAAGAGGCGCGCTGCCCGAATATCGGGGAGTGCTGGGAGGCGGGGACGGCGACGTTCCTCATCATGGGGGACGTGTGCACGCGCAACTGTCCCTACTGCGCGATCGCGCACGGGCGCCCCGAGGCACTCGACGAGGACGAGCCGCGGCGGGTCGCGGAGGCGATCGAGCGGCTGCAGCTCAACCACTGCGTCATCACGTCGGTCGACCGCGATGACCTGCCCGACGGCGGCGCCTGGATCTTCGCCGAGATGATCCGCGAGATCCGCCTCCGCCGCCCCGAGTGTTCGATCGAGGTGCTTACGCCGGACTTCCGCGGGAACCCCGAGGCGATCCGCACGGTGATCGACGCGCGGCCGGAGATCTTCAACCACAACATGGAGACCGTGAGCCGGCTCCACCGGGTTGCCCGGCCGGGCGGGCGCTACGACCGTTCGCTGAACGTCCTGACGACGGGGCGGCAGCTGGACGACCAGGTCCTCATCAAGACCGGCATCATGCTCGGGTTGGGGGAGACCGCCGCGGATGTCGACGAGTTCATGGGGGACGCGCTGGAAGCCGGCGTACAGATCCTGACGCTGGGGCAGTACCTGAGGCCATCGCCGGACCACCTTCCGATCGACCGCTACGTGTCTCCGGAGGAGTTCATGCGCTGGAAGGAGATCGGGGAATCCAGAGGGTTCCTCCACGTCGAGAGCGGACCTCTGGTGCGTTCCAGCTATCACGCCCGCGAGCAGGTCGTCGAACTGCGGCGGCGGGTCGCGGCGCTGGCGGCGGTATGAGCGGTTCGAACTCCGGCCGGTCCGCGGCCACCGTCTCCGATGCCCCGGCGGAGGGCGCCCCCGAGGCGGGATCGAGCAGCGATCCGGACGTATTCCTCGGGCTCTCGACTGAGGAATGCGTCGCGCTCCTGCGGGAGATGATCGTCGAGCGGCGCTTCGAGGAGAAGGCGGCCGAAGTCTACCAGGTCGGCAAGATCGGCGGCTTCTGCCACCTCTATATCGGACAGGAAGCCGTCTCCGTGGGCACGATCTCTCCGCTTCGCGACGACGACTACGTCATCACCGCCTACCGCGACCACTCCCAGGCGATCGCGCGCGGGATCTCGCCGAATGCCGTCATGGCCGAGCTCTACGGGCGGGTGGACGGTTGCTCGAAGGGCTTCGGCGGCTCGATGCACATGTTCGACAAGTCGCTCAACTTCATGGGCGGACACGGCATCGTCGGGAGCCACCTCCCGATCGCGATCGGGGCCGGGTACGCGATCCGGTACCGGGGCGGGGACCAGGTCTGCCTCTGTTTCTTCGGAGATTCGGTCGTCAACATCGGCGCGTTTCACGAGTCGATGAACATGGCGGCGCGCTGGAAGCTGCCCGTCATCTTCGTCCTCGAGAACAACCGCTACGGGATGGGGACCGACTACCGGCGCGTGGCGGCGGTGAAGGAACTCAAGGACCGCGGCCGGGGATACGACGGCCTCACCTCGCTGGATGTGGACGGCATGGACGTGCTCGCCGTGCGCCGGGCGATGGACGAGGCGATCGGGCGGGCGCGCGAGGAGAAGACGCCGAGCTTCATCGAGGCGCGCTGTTTCCGCTACATGGGCCACTCGATGGCGGATCCGATGCACGGTACGTACCGGACGCGCGAGGAAGTCGAGAAGTGGCGCTCGGATGACCCGATCCTCGCCTTCACCCGGCAGCTCATGGACGCGGGGCGGCTGACGGAGGAGGAGTACAAGGAGATCGACCGCGAGGCGAAGGAAATCGCCGAGGAGTCCGCGGCGTTCGCGGACCGGAGCCCCTTCCCGGATGCGGAAGCGCTGTATCGCTACGTGTATTCGGACGGGTACCCGGACGACATGCGGCGACGCGACGCGTGGCGGAAGGAGCTGCGCTGATGGCCGTCCTCACGTATCGGGAAGCGCTGAACGACGCCCTGCGCGAAGAGATGGAGCGCGACGACTCGATCTTCATCATCGGCGAAGAAGTGGGGGAGTACGACGGCGCCTACAAGGTCACCAAAGGGCTGCTCGACCAGTTCGGGGAGTGGCGCGTGCGCGACGCCCCGATCGCGGAGTTGGGGTTCGCGGGGCTCGGTGTGGGCGCGGCGATGGCGGGCCTGCGGCCGATCGTCGAGTTCATGACGTGGAACTTCGCCCTCCTCGCGATGGACGAGGTCGTGAACGGGGCGGCGAAGCTGTTCCAGATGTCGGGCGGACAGTACACCGTCCCCATCGTCTTCCGCGGACCCGGCGGCGCGGCGCTCCAGTTGGCCGCGCAGCACTCGCAGTCGCCCGAACCGTGGTACAGCTACGTGCCGGGGCTGAAGGTGATCGCGCCCGCCACGGCGAAGGACGCCAAGGGACTCCTCAAGAGCGCGATCCGGGACAACGATCCCGTCGTCTTCATCGAGAGCGAGATCATGTACAACCTCGTCCGGGATGAGGTGCCGGAAGAGGAGTACCTGACCCCCATCGGCAAGGCCGAAGTGAAGCGCGAGGGGTCGGACGTGACCGTCGTGTGCCACTCGAAGATGGTGCACCAGGCGCTCGCGGCGGCCCGCACTCTGGAGAAAGAGGATATCGACGTCGAGGTGCTGGATCTGCGCACCGTGCGTCCGCTGGACGTGGACGCGGTGGTGGCGTCGGTAAAGAAGACGAACCGGGCCGTGGTCGCGGAAGAGGGGTGGCCGATGTGCAACATCGGGGCCCAGGTCGTGGACGACATTCAGCGCGAGGCCTTCGACTCGCTGGATGCGCCCGTAGCCCGCGTGAACGGGCTGGACGTGCCCATGCCCTACGCGAAGAACCTCGAGAAGCTCGTGACCCCGAACGCGGACCATGTGGCGGCAGCCGTGCGCCATGTGTGCTACGCGAACTAGCCGCCGGGACGCCGACCCTATGCCTACGAAGGTCGTGATGGCGCAGCTGAGCCCTACCATGGAGGAGGGCAAGCTCATCGAGTGGAAGGTCGCCGAGGGCGATGCCGTGGCGCAGGGCGATGTCGTCGCGGAGATCGAGACGGACAAGGCGAACATGGACGTCGAGGCGCTCGGGGGCGGCGTGCTGCGCAAGATCGTCGTGCAGGCGGGCGCCACGGTCCCCGTGGGAGCGCTCATCGGCGTGATCGCCGAGGCGGACGAGTCGATCGATGACCTGCTCGCCGAGGCGGAGGCGGCCGGGGGAGACGAGCCGGCGGAAGACCCCGCGGACGGCCCCGCGGAAGAACCCGCGCCGGAGCCTGTCGCGGCGTCGACCCGCCCGGAGGCGGCGGCCGGGGGTCGCATCAAGGCCTCGCCCGTGGCCCGGCGCATGGCCGCGGAGAGCGGGATCGCGCTTTCGAGCCTCGCCGGCTCCGGGCCGGGCGGCCGGATCGTCAAGGCCGACGTGGAGGCCGCGCTGGCCGGCAGCCCGGCCGTTGCACCGTCCCCCGCACCGACGCCCGAGCCGCCCCCGGCGCCGGCCCCCACGCCTGTCGCGCCATCGCCCGGCCTCGAAGACCGGGTCGAGGAGGCGAGCCAGATGCGGAAGGCCATCGCGCGCCGGCTTGGCCAGTCGATCGGGCCCGTCCCCCACTTCTTCCTCACGACCGAGGTCGACATGGGCCGGGCGCTCGAATTGCGCGCGGACCTCAACGCCCGCTTCGCGGACGGCAAGATCGGGGTGACGGACCTGCTTCTGAAGGCGACCGCGGAGGCCCTCAATCGGCACGCAGGGGTCAATGCCTCGTGGGAGGAGAACGCGATCCGCTACCACGGCGCGGTCCACCTCGGCATCGCGGTGGCGCTCAACGAAGGCCTCATCACGCCGGTGCTGCGCGATGCGGGCCGCAAGGGGCTGCGGCAGATCTCGGTCGAGGCGCGCGACCTCTTCGCGCGGGCGCGGGCGCGGAAGCTCGCGCCGGAGGAATACCAGGGCGGGACGTTCTCGGTGAGCAACCTCGGCATGTTCGAGATCGACCAGTTCACGGCGATCATCAACCCGCCGGAAGCCGGCATCCTCGCCATCGGGCAGACGGTCGAGAAGCCCGTCGCGGTGGACGGCCAGGTCGCCGTCCGCAAGCGGATGCGCGTGACCATGTCGTGCGATCACCGCGTCATCGACGGGGCCACGGGGGCGGCGTTCCTCGCCACCTTCAAGGCCATGCTCGAGAACCCGCTCGAGATGATCCTCTAAGCAGGCTGGCGGGACTTCCACAGAACCAGAGAAACGAGAGAGTGAAGGGATAGATGTCGGAGACTTACGACGTCGTCGTGGTCGGGGCCGGGCCGGCCGGCTACGTATGTGCGATCCGGGCCGCGCAACTCGGACTCCGCACCGCCTGCGTCGAGAGCGGGTCGTACGAGGGCGGCCTCGGCGGGACGTGCCTGAACTGGGGCTGCATTCCGGCCAAGGCGCTGCTCGAGAGCGCGGCGCTCGCGCACAACCTCCAGCACCACGGCGCCCGCATGGGCGTGAAGCCCGTCGAAGTGGAGTACGATTTTCCCGCGGCCGTGAAGCGGAGCCGCATGATCACGCGCAAGCTCACCGCCGGCGTGAAGTACCTGCTCGGGAAGAACAAGGTCGACATCGTACAGGGTCGCGGCAGGCTGGCCGGGACGGGCCGCGTCGCGGTCGAGTCGGACGGCGAGACCCTCGAACTCGCCACCCGGAACGTCGTCTTTGCGACGGGTTCCGTGATGAAGACCTTCCCCGGCTTCGAACTCGACGGCGAGAAGGTGATCGGAAGCCGCGAAGCGCTCGGACTGCAGGAACTCCCGGCGAAGATGGCGATCGTCGGGGCCGGATTCGTGGGCGTCGAGTTCGCCGACGTCTTCAACGCGTTCGGCGTCGAAGTCACGCTGATCGAGGCGCTCGACACGCTCGTGCCCCTCGAGGACCCGGAGATCGGGAAGGCGCTCGAACGATCGTTCCGGAAGCGGGGGATCCGCAGCCTCACGAACACCCGCGTCAAGCAGTTGGACCGTGAAGCGAGCCCGATGGTCCTCACGGTCGTGAACCCGGACGGCAGCGAAACGGCGGAAGAGACCGATCTCGTGCTCATGGCCGTGGGCCGGCGCCCGGTGACCGAGAATCTCGACCTCGAGAAGAACGGGGTCGCGATGGAGGATGGCTTCATCAGAATCGATGGCTGGTGCCGGACGAACCAGCCGGGCGTCTACGCGATCGGCGATGTCGCCGGGCAGCCCATGCTGGCCCACGTCGGATCGCACGAGGGCATCGTCGCCGCCGAGCATATCGCGGGCGTGGCCAAGCACCCCATGACGTACGGGAACATCGCGTCCGTGGGGTACTGCCACCCCGAGGTCGCCTCGATCGGCATGTCCGCGGCGCAGGCCGAGGAGGCGGGCCACGAGGTCGTCACCGGCAAGTACCCGCTCGGGGCGCACGGTCGCGCGCTGACCGCCGAATCCGCGGACGGCTTCGTGAAGGTCGTGGCGGACGCCAAGTACGGCGAAGTGCTCGGCGTCCACATGATCGGACACAACGTGAGCGAACTCGTGGCCGAGGTCGGCATGGCGCGCGAACTGGAAGCCACGCTGGACGAGATCGTGCGTCACGCGCACGCACATCCGAGCATGGCCGAGGCCGTGATGGAAGCCGCGTTCGCCGCCCTGGGGCGCGCCATCCACATGTAGGCGGGCAGGGCCGGCGGGGGACGGACGGGACTCCAAATGAGCGGCGAGCGGCAGCTCCGGGTGGTCGACCTCGGCCGCCGCGAGTATCGGGAGGTTCTCGAGCTTCAACGCTCCATCGCCCGCTGGCGCCGGAATTCTCCGCCGGATCACGACCTCCTGCTTCTCGTCGAACACCTGCCGGTCATCACCGTCGGGCGCGGTTCGAGGGAGGAGCACACCCTGCCCGACGCGGCCTGGCTCGCAGACGAGGGGCTGGACGTGGTCGAGATCGAGCGGGGCGGCGACGTCACGTATCACGGCCCCGGCCAACTCGTGGGTTACCCGATCCTGGACCTCCACGCGCACCGGCGGGACCTCCACTGGTATCTGCGCCGCATCGAGGAGGTGCTGCTGCGCGTCCTCGCGGAGTGCGGTCTCCCGGCGTTCCGGGTCGAGTCGTACACGGGAGCGTGGACGGGTTCTCCACCCGCCGGAAGTCTCGAGGCCGTCGAGGACGACGGGTTCGGCACGATCGTCGCCGCGCGGGCGGACGCCCTCATCGGGGCCGGTGCGATCCGCAAGGTGGCCTCGATCGGCGTGCACGCGAGCCGCTGGATCACCTGGCATGGCTTTGCGCTGAATGTGACGCCGGAACCCCTCGTGCATTTCAGCGGGATCGTCGCGTGCGGCATCCACGGCGTCCGCATGACGAGCCTCGCGTCCGAGGGCGCCTCCCTTACGCTGGAAGAGGCCGGCGAGGCCGTGCTGCGCGCCTTCCCCGTGGCGTTCCCCGCCCTTGCGCCGCTACAGGCGCCGGAAGTCGGCCTGCGCGTCTGACGTTCCCGCGGGAACGCGCGGGCGGGAACTCACCGGCGGGAACGTTGCCGAAACGCGGGTTTGGGCCGACCTTGTGGCGCGTCGCCCGCCCGTGCGGGCGGCCCGATTGCCGCCGCCGAAACCGCCGCACAAGGATGGCTTGCGAAGATGATGATGATTCTCGGGATCCTGCTCATCAGCACGGTCGTCGTGGCCCTATTGCTCGGGCACCTTGCCAGAATGTCCTTCCTGGAACGCGTGCTTCAGACCGTCGCCATGCTCGCCGCGGCGTTCATCTTCTTCGGCCTCGTCGCCCTCCTGGAGTCCGCCACCCACTAGCTGCTCTCCCGCGAACCGCTAGCGGGCGGCTCGTCGCTTCCGGAAAAGGTGATCGATCTCCCGGAACGCGAAAGCGAGGACCACCACGAAGCCGGCCAGAGAAGCGGCGATGCCGACGACCGATGGAGGCACCAGCAGCACGAGCGACAGCCCTTCCCCGGATCCGTGAATCAACTCGTTGAGTCGGTCGATGGCATCCCGGGCTACGGAGTTCACGACCCAGAACGCCCAGGGCACGAACCACAGCCGCCACCATCGGCGCGACCGGGCGCTCGCATCCGCTTGGTCGAACAGCCAGCGCCCCCAACCCGCCCATGCCAGGGCGCTGACCCCGAGCACGAGGACCCATACGACGAGGAGCGCCGCGAGCCACCACGGAGAGGCGTCGCTTTCAGCCGTCGCCCAGATGGCCCAGCAGTAGAGGCCCGGCACGGTCACGACGGCCAGCGCGACCAGAAGGATTTCCGTCCGTTTGCTCATCGCCCGCTCCTTGAGTCTCAGTCGCTCGCAGTAGATCGAACCGTCGCGGAGGATACCCTGTCCGCGGAGGTCTAATTCGGTCCGTGCACGATCTTCGAGCCCTGCCAGGCGGCGAAGCCGATCATTAGCGTCGCGAACAGGCCCACCAGGAGTACGAAGCGCCGGAGGCGCCGGTCGTCCCGTTCGTGCAGCGCGAAGGCGGCCAGCGCGCCGGCCGTGAAGGCCGGGACGGCCGCCCACGTGGCCCAGAAGCGGTGAGTCTGGACGATACCGGGACGCACGAAGGTGCGGTCCGCGACGACATCGGCGGCGGCGAGGCCGGTCAGGTAGGCGGGGGCCACGAAGGCGCCGGCGATCACGAGGGCCACGAGTCCCCACAACTCGAGCGGCTCGCGGTCCCGCGCCCACCCGTAGAGACCGACGACGCTCCCGCACGCGGCGAGGACGATCGGGAACGAGTGGGAGACGATGTGCAGGTGTTCCCAACTCACGGCGCTCTGCTCCGGCTCGGTGCGGCGCTCAGGCTCCGTGCGGCACCTCGACTCGTCATCATCTTGACACGCCTTCCAGCCCGACTAGAATATCGCTTCCCAACTCCGCCCCCTTCGTCTAGTGGCCAAGGATACCTGGTTCTCAGCCAGGAGACAGGGGTTCGATTCCCCTAGGGGGTATGAAGTACCGCGGCGTGTTCGGGACGCCCCCCCTGCGTCCGGAGCACGCCGCTGCCTCATTTCCGCTGTATTATGCCCTTGAGCCGCGCGCCGCGCGCATCTGCCGCCAGCGAAGCCGTGCGATCATCGACAGGATGCCGAGGCTGGCGCCGACGACGCCCCGGACCGTTCCGCCCACCTTCGACCGGCCGAACCGGCGGCGCAAGGTGTCCACCGGCACTTCAACGACCCGCAGGCCCTGCTGGATGGCTTTGACCTGCATTTCCACGGTCCAGCCGTACGTGCGGTCCCGCATGTCGAGGCGGCGCAAAGCCTCGGCCCGTATGGCGCGGTAGGGTCCGAGGTCGGTCACCGCCGCCCCCCACAGCAGACGGATGAGCAGGCCGGCCACCCGGTTGCCCGCGATCTGCGGAGCCGACAGGGCGCCCGGCTCCCTCCGGCCCAGCGTGCGCGATCCGATGGCCAGATCGGCACCGCCAGCGACGGCGGCGAGCAGCCCGAGTCCCTGCATGGCCTCGAACGATCGGTCGCCGTCGGTGAACAGCACGATGTCGACCGGACGAAGCTGCGCGAGGGCCGTGAGGCAGGCGAGTCCGTACCCCGGCGTGTCCTGCCGGACGGTCCGCGCCCCCGCCTCCTGCGCACGGGTCGCGGTCGCGTCCGTCGATCCGTTGTCGCAGACGACGAAGTCGTCGACCACGCGCAGGCCCCGGTCATCGCGTAGCGCGAGCAGGTCGGAAACTACCGGGCCGATATTGCGCTCCTCGTCCCTTGCCGGTACGACCACACCGACCGTCATTCCCGCGTACACGCCGGCCGGCCTTGGGTCAGAAGTTCACCTGGGCGAGGAACATGAACTGCCCGTCGGACAGCGTCGGGGCGTTGGGAGAATCCCTGAGCGCGCTGGCGTATTGCACGCCGAACCGCGCGTGGTTGTCCGGAAACAGGTTCACGCCGAACACCATGAACTCCCGGTCGGCGCCCAGCGCAGGCTGGAACCCATCGTAACGCAGGACGCCCTCGACGAATCCCCAGGCCCTATACCCGAACTGCAGATACCCGCCGTACGCCTCCGTCTCCCCGGATCCGCGCCCGCCGGGAGGCGCGTCGATATCGAAGTCGGCGCGGAGATACTCGCCGGACAGCTTGAACCCGCGGTAAGAGAGTTCCAGCTCCGTGCCCCAGAGCAGGCGTTCGCCCGCGAAGTCCGATGTGATGTGGGGTGCCGCCGATCGATCCCCCGTGACGATGCCCTCGCCGAGTGAGGCCGAGCTATCCGTCGAGTAGGCGTACGAAGCGCCGACCTGCACGACGAAGTCGTCGTAGAAGGCGACCGTGCCGATCGAGTTGAACTGGACGCGACCGGTGAACATGTAGTTGTCGCCGTCGTTCGTGACCTCCCGCCCGTTCCCGTTGTACATGCCGGCCCCGTAGGTCAGCCGGCCCTCGAGCGCCTCTCCGCCTCCCTCGACACCGATCTGCCGGCCGGGCCTGATGGCGGTCACGGCCTGCGATCGATTCACGAAGGTGATGTCGGCCAGCGATACGACCGCCTCGTGGCTGAAGTTGGGCTTGAACATGCCGAACTTGATCTGAAACTCCGGCATCAGGGGCATCGTGACCACGGCGTCGTGAATCCGGAACGCGTCGCGCAACGCATCGTAGCGCGTCACGAACTCGTAGTCGAAGACCAGGCCGACCGACCCGCTCACCTTGAGACGAGATTCAAAGAGTTGAAATCCCTGGGCCCCGATGCCGGAATCGGAATGCGCCCGCGCGCCCGCGCGCAGCAGCCCCCCGATTTCGACCGGGAGTGACTCCTGAGCCGCCGCTGCCGCCGGCAGGGCGAGGACCAGCGCGATAGCCGTTCGTGCGCACACTCTCGCGATCATTCAGTTCTCCTCATCATCCGCCTGTCTACTCCTGTCTACCGGTGTGGGTCATTCGGGGTCTGTCGTATCGGCGGGATCGAAGCCCGCGTGAAGATAGCGCCAGCCTCCCAGGCCGATGGCCGCGTTGATCCAGAAGTGCCCGACGATGGCGGGGAACAGACTCCCGGTCCAGATGACGGTTGCGGCGAGCACGACGCCCAGCGCCGTCGCGCGGGTCACGCCGGCCAGCTTCTGGTAGCCGTGCCCGAGACCGAACGAAACCGAGACGATCAGCGCGGCCAGCCAGACGTTGCCCGTCCACGCCGCGACAGCCCACAACGCGAACCCCCGGTAAGCATACTCCTCGCACACCGCCGCGATCCCCGAAAGCACGAGGAAGGCTCGCTTTTCCGCGGCGTCTCGCGGCATGAGCAGCATCACCGCGGCGGTCTCCCGGAGCCCGGCCAGTCGGGCGGCCGCCGTGATGAGCCAGGCAAGCACCAGGCCCGCGACGGCGACCCCCAGGCCCCATAGCAGCGCCGCGGCCGGGGTGTCGACCGTCCAGCCGAGCGCGGCCGCCGGCACGTCCTGCCACGCCGCGACGCCGAGCGTCAGGAGTCCGAGGACGACGAGCGACGCCCCTACCGACACATACAGCAGCCGGCGGTGTTTCGACGCCGCGGCGAGATCCGCCCCGCGGCGAGCGTCGAGGGCGGCGAGGACGGGCATGCCGACCAGAAGCAGGAGCGCGTAAGCCGCCGCGATCGGACTCGGAGTCTCGAGCATGGCCGGACGGATACGAGGACAAGGTGTGGGGTGCAACACGTGACGCCGGGCGCCCCGTGGCCGTTGACACCGCCGCGAGGTTCGGGGACGTTCTCCCCGCAGGCGGTCTCTCGTGGCCGCCGGCCTCTTGGCACTTCACTCGAACGACGGCTCCGAACGCATGCCGCTCGATGTCGCGATCGCCCAGTTCCGGCCCACCAAGGGTGACCTCGAACAGACGCTGGACGCGTGCGCCGCGACGATCGAACGAGCCGTCGCACAGGAACCCCGGCCGCGTCTGGTCGTGTTTCCCGAGACCGCCCTCACCGGGTATTTCCTCGAAGGGGGCGTGCGCGAACAAGCGATCTCGGCCCCACAGTTGTTCGAGGCGCTCAACTCGCGTGTGAGCGCGGACGGTCTCGACATCGCGATCGGGTTCTATGAACGGGATGCGGGGGGGATCTACAACTCGGGACTGTACGCGACGCTGGGGCCCGCGGGGGGGATTCGTCACGTTCACAGGAAGGTGTTCCTCGCCACCTACGGCGTCTTCCAGGAGGAGCGTTTCGTCGAGGCCGGAGCCGGCATCCGGGCCTTCGATGGGCCGCTCGGGCGCACCGCCCTCCTGATCTGCGAAGACGGTTTCCACTCGATCTCGGGCACGCTCGCGGCGCTCGACGGCGCCTCGATTATCCTCATCCTCAGCGCCTCGCCCGCACGCGGAGCGGCCCCGGGGGCGGGGGCGCCGGAAAACCTCGTTCGCTGGGACGCGCTCGCGAGCGCGGTCGCCGCCGAGCACGGAGTCTACGTCCTCGTGTCGCAACTGGTCGGCTTCGAGGGCGGCAAGGGATTCGCCGGTGGCTCCGCGGCGTACGATTCGCGCGGCCACCGCATTGTCGCGGGGCCGCTGTGGGAGGAAGCGCTGCTCCCCGTGCGGCTGGATCTCGGCGAGGCTGCCCGCGCCCGGGCGGATGAACCGCTCTTCTCCGACCTGGAGCGTTCCTGGACGCGTCTGCTCGTGAACAGCCCGGGCTCGGGCGTCGGCCGACCCGCCGCCGAGATCGAATGAACATCGAATGAACGGTGTATGGCCGCCGGCCGGGGTCGCCCGGAGCCGTTTACCGCACCCCGCCGATCCGAGCCCGCTCGACATCGATGTGGACCTCGTGCGAAGCTGGCTCGCTCAGTTCCTCCGCGAGGAGATCGAGCGTCGGCGCGGCTTTCGCCGGGTGGTGGTCGGGCTGTCGGGCGGGGTGGATTCCGCTCTCACCGCTGCGCTGTGCGCGGAAGCTCTCGGCCCGGAAGCCGTGCTCGCCCTCCTCCTTCCCTACCGGACGTCGAGCCCGCGCAGCCGCGAGGACGCCCTTCTCGTGGCGGACGCGTTCGGCATCCCGACGCGCACGATCGAGATCACGCGGGCCGTCGATGGCTATCTCGAGGACTTCGAACCCGGCGCCGGCGGGCACCGCAGGGGCAACGTGGCGGCGCGCCAGCGCATGATCGTCCTCTTCGATCAGGCCTTCAAGCTGTCGGCTCTCCCCGTGGGCACCGGCAACAAGTCGGAGCGGCTGCTCGGCTACTATACGTGGCACGCCGACGACTCTCCCCCGGTGAACCCGCTCGGAGACCTGTTCAAGAGCCAGGTGTGGGCGCTCGCACGGGCCGTGGGGGTGCCCCGCGAGATCATCGACAAGCCTGCGACGGCGGACCTGATCCACGGACAGACGGACGAGGGCGACCTCGGCGTCACCTACCCGGAAGCCGATCTTATCCTCCATCACCTGGTTTCGGGGCGCGTGCGAGATGAACTGATCGAAGCGGGGTTCGAGCGAGACAAGGTGGAGATTGTGGCGGGGCGGCTCGAGCGCACGCATTGGAAGCGGCACCTGCCAACGGTCGCAATGATCTCTCCGACGGCGATCGGAGAGTGGTATCTGAGACCGGTGGACTACTGAACTACGGCTCGTAGTAGCGGAAGATCTTGAGTTCGCCGTCCCAGTCGAGGACATCCTTGAAGATCTGTTGGGGCGGGATCAGGTCCCCATCGCGTTTGAGCGTCACCCAGCAGTCGGTGTGCACGACGAAGCGCTCGAACGCCTCCGTGGATCCACGGCACTCCGCGTCGATGAACTGCAGCTTCCGGTCCTCGTACACGCCGAAGAGGTCGGAGAGCGCCGCGCGGTTCCGCGTCCGGATATTCTTCCACGCGAGGTCCACGGGGTAGTTCACTTCCGGCGCGGAGGCCGGGAGTTCCGGCCACACCATCTCGTTGTGTTCGATCTCGGTGAGACGGACGCCTTCGAGGCGAAGGGTATCCGCCGCAGCCAGCCCGACGAGGACCGTGGTCGCCAGCTCCGCGAGGGAGCCGGCGGATCCGGGCAGTCTCTGCCCTCCAACGGACGGAGCATCCCCGCAGGATCCGGAAAGTATCGGTAGCAGACCCGATACGAGGATGAGGCTGGTGCGACGCATACGTGTGTTGTGCTAGCCCTGGTCCGACGTGGTCCAGCCTTCGATCCACTGCGGCATGCCCGGCGCGAAGGCGCCGATGTAGTCCACCGCCTCGAAGAAGTCGCTGCCCGCAGGCGGCTCGGCGAAGCCTTCGGTGAGCGGGGAGCCGTCGGCCGGCCGGAAGTCGGGCATCATGAGGTTGAACGGGTCCGTAAGCATCGGATCGTCCATCGAGTTGGCCCAGTCCTCCGTCATCCACAGGGCTTCCTCGTCGATCCCGTCGTCATCGCCCTCGAACGTCCTGTCCTGCTGGCCGTGGATGTAGCTGTTCCGGATCTCGACGCGGCCTACCGTTTCACTCTGGTCGATGTCGAAACCCTTCTCGAAGCCGAGGATGACGGCGTTGTAGACCGTTCCGTCGGTGCCGCGACGGAAGATGATCCCGCGCGTGCTCTCGCCGTCGGAGCCCGTCCCGGCCTCCTTGCCGACCAGCGTGACGTTGTAAATCGTCGGGTCGGTGAGCGGAGTGGCGTCGAAATTCTCCTCGTTCCCGTCGATCTCGAAGCCGTTGTCGGCATCGTCGGGATCCTGCTGGGCCACCCAGAACTGCCCGCGGCCCTGCCAGCCCGTCGAGTAGTCGAACGAGTCGTCCGAGGCGCCGGTGACGTAGGCGTACTTGAGGTCCACGGTGCCGCCGAAGAACTCGATTCCGTCGTCCGAGCCGAAGTGCGACTGGACGTACTCGAGCTGCGTACCCGAGCCGACCCCGTTGAGCGTGAGGCCGTTCAGTTCGTTCCCGAAGCTGACCTCATAGCCGGCGTACTCGATGCGGACGTAGCGCAGCACGCCGCTGTCGTCGTCGGGCATGTTGCCGCCGTACGGACCCGAGTTGCCCTCGCCGACGCACTCATCCGCCGGGAAGTTGCAGTTCGAACGGCCGTTGAGGACGACCCCGCCCCAGTCGCCGCGGCGGCGCGAGCCCTCATCGTTCGAACTCGTGAACACGATCGGCTCTTCCGCCGTGCCCTCGGCGACGAGCCGGCCGCCCTGACGGACGATGAGCGCCGAACCGGTGAAGGCGACGTCGCCCTTCAGCACGGTCCCGGCCGGGATCGTGACCGTCGCGCCGTCCTCGATGATCGTCGTCCCCTGGATGAAGTAGGTGAGGCTCGGATCCAGTTCGATCGACTGCTCGATCGTCCCCGACAGCGTCGCCGTGGTCGGCGGCGGCGGCGGTGGCGGAGGCGGCGGTGGTGGCGGCGGCGGTGGCGGAGGCGCCACGGGGGGCGGCGGTGGAGGTGGAGGAGGCGGAGGCGAGACGGGATCTTCCTCGCCCCCGCACGCCACATAGAAGCCACTCAGGAGCAGCCCGGTCAGAAACAGTCCGACCCGCCGGTTTCGTCGTGCCAGATTCATCGTGTGTTTCTCCTCAACGCTCCGTCGTCTGTCTGGAGTCACCGCGACCGGAGCGTGAGTCGCAGGCCAGAAGGGCCGCCGCCCGTGACGAAGCGGCGGCCCGGATCGTTTGTCAGCGGCCGACCGGCTGCCAGGTCATGCCGAGAGAGAAGGCCCTGCCGGGCTGCCAGCCGCGAAGGAGATCGCCGGCCTGCGTGAAGCGGTAGTCGGCGGCGAAGAGGTTCGTGGCGCTGAGCTTGGCCGAGATCCTCGACCCGATCCCCTGTTCGACGACGAGGTCGAACTGGTTCCGGCCCTCCTCGAATACGCTCTCGAGGAACTGGGTGCCGACTTGGCTGATGCGGCGCCCGAAGCGGTTGAAGAGGAGGGAGACCGAAGTCCGGCTGGACGGGCTGGCCCAGTTCGCGCCCGCGTTGACGACGTAGGGCGACTGGCCCTGGAGGCGGCGCTTCTGCCCGACGACATCGATCTCGAGCGGTCCCGAGCCGGGGACGAAGATCTGGGCCACGCTTCCCGTCTCCACCTCGGAATCGACCAGCGTGACGTTGAGGTTGAGCGCGAAGTTCTCGAACGACTCCGAGAGGAAGCGGAGGTCGGAGCGCAGCTCGAATTCGGTCCCGATGTTGTTCGCGGTCCCGGCGTTGAGCCAGCTCTTGATGAACTCGCTGCTCGGGAACACGACTTCCTCGATCGGATCCCTGAAATTCTTGTAGAAGCCGCTCACCGCGATGACCGCGCCGGGGCCGGGGAACCACTCCCAGCGCAGATCGAAGTTCGTGATCCGCGAGGGCTGGAGCACCGGGTTCCCGACGACGAGATACCCGCCGGCGAAGTCGGCGAACGAGAACGGCGCCAGCTCGCGGAACTCGGGCCGCGCCAGCGTGCGTGAAGCGGCGGCCCGGAGGTTGACCCGGTCGCTCGCCGCCCAGGTGAGCGTGGCGCCGGGAACGAAGTCCGTGTTGTCGAGTTCCGCGCCCGTGAGCGGCTCGACGCCCAGCGTGAAGACGTCCCGCGGCTCGACGACCTGCCGGCTGCGCTCGATGCGGGCCCCGCCGGCGAAGCGGAGGCGCGGCAGCAGCTCGAAGTCGGCCATGAGGTAGGCCCCGGTCGTGGTCTGGTCGGCCACGTAGTTGTCGGGACGGAAAGTCGCCTCCTGGATCTCGAACTGTCGCGGACCCGGGCCGATGTTCTCCGGCGAGAAGATCTGGTCGGGCGACGACGCCCTGACTTCGTTCGCGATCGACCGGTTGGGGATGAACCGGAAGCGCCGGCTGAGCACGTCGCGGTCACGCGTGAGGGTAGAGGCGCCGACCTCGATCGTCCCCGCCCGCCCGTTCACGCGGATCGGGAACTGAATGTCGACGTTGAGGTTGATCGCATCTTCGGTCAGATCCTGGTGGAAGATGCTGCCGCTCTGGATGAAGTTGTCCCACAGGAAGACGCCGTTGGACTCGCGGTACAGGACCTCGCGCGTGTTGGGCTCGTAGCGGCCCGCGCGCGAATACGCGGCCTTCCACTCCGCCGTCGTGCCTCCGAAGGCGTTGAAGTAGTGCTTCCCGCTCAGGCGCCCCTGGACGAGGGAATTCTCGACGTACTGGATTCGCGTGTTCCGCTGGTTCGTGTTCGAGTCGAGGTTGAAGCCCTCGAGGATGCGGGACTGGTCTTCGGTCACCCGGTTGAGGAGCCCGTTGAACGAGATCCGGTGACTCGCCGCCAGCGTGTAGTCCATGTTGAGAAGGCCGCCGAGGGTGACGGCTCGCGCCGACTGGTCGCCCCCGTAGTCGACTTCGGGATCCGCGAGGCCGGAGGAAGCGAACACCCGCTCCACATAGCCCTCGCGGCGGTTCCACGAGTCGTCCCAGTGGGCCGTGGCGAGAAGGCCGAGGTCCTTCGCGCCGAGCGGGATCTCGGTCGCGAAAGCGAGTTCGCCGCTGCGCCCGAAGGGGAGGTCGCGCGGGGTGCCGGCCCAGCCGGGCGCGAACGCCTCGCCGATCGCCTCCAGCTCGGCGGAGCTGAAGTTGCGCCGGTTGACGGGGGCGTCGGCCGGCAGGAGGTCGGGAAGGGCGCGCAGCCCGTCGTCGATGCCGAGGAAGTCGAGGCCGGAGCCCGCGTAGCCGAGGCCGGATTTTCCGGTCGTCGCGGTCTCCATCCCGCCCCCGAACCCGATCTTGAAGAAGCTCTCTCCCGGAACCCTGCGCGTCTCGATCTGGACGAGTCCGCCCGCATAGTCGGCGGGCTGCCGGGGGAGATAGCTCTTCGAGGTGGAGACGTTCTCGATGAAACTGGCCGGGACGAGGTCGAGCGGAACCGCCTTGCGATCCGCGATCGGGGACGGCATGACCGCGCCGTCGAGCGTCGTGTTCCCGTAGCGTTCTCCGAGGCCTCGCACGAACACGAACTTCTTGTCGACGATGGAGACGCCGGGGACCCGGGCCAGCGCCGCGGCCGCGTCCGAGTCCGGCGAGTCCGCGATCTGCTCGCGGCTGATCGCGTCGGTTACCGCGGGCGCGGTCTGCCGGTTCTGGAGGACGGCGGAGGCCGTGCCGCGCTGGTCCGCGACCGTCACGGTCAGGTCGTTCAACTCGATCGCCTGGGGCGGCAGCGAGATGTCTATCGTCGCGTTCTCTCCCGAGACAACCAGTACGCCCGTGACCGTCTTGCTCGAGTAACCGATGAGGCGGGCGACCATGTCGTATGTACCGGCCGGTACGGCTTGCAGCGTCCAGTGGCCGTCGACGTCACTCAGCGTGCCGGTGTTCAGGGAGGGGACGGAGATCTGCGCCAGGCTCAGCGGCCTCGCCGTCTCTTCATCCACGATTCGACCCGATATCCTGCCGAGTTCCGCCTCCTGCGCCGCAACTGCACCGGCCAGGCCGAGCAGGAGGCAAGCGGAAAGGACGGCAAGACCGGCCTGAAGCCGGGGCTTGTGCTGTCTCTGCTTGAGTTTCATGACTCTGGATCCTCCGAGCGTTCACTACAGGGGCCTGCTACCGGTGCGGAGGATAGGCGGGTTCAGTAACGCCTCCAGACAAGGAAACGTCACAGGTTCGTCACGGCGCGAAGCGCGCCGGTTACCGGGTTGGACGGACCGGAAGCCTCGCGAGGCCGGGGGCCGCGGCGCGCTCCGGCGGTCGCTCACGAGATAGTTACGAATGTGTTACAATATGGCCTGCACACGTGGTCCAGAATTCTGCGGGGATTGGGTCCGTGCGGCGGACGCCTCCATGGTTGAGCCCATTTGACGCGGATGGTGACGATGCCGGACGCACAGATCCTGGTTGTGGATGACGAACCCGATATCCTCAGCGTGCTCGTATATCACCTGAGCCGGGAAGGATACCGGGTCACCACGGCCGTAAACGGACCGGGCGCACTGACGACGGCGGAGGCCAACCAGCCGGACCTCATGATCCTCGACCTCATGCTGCCGGGCATGGACGGATACGAGGTGCTGCAGCGACTGCGGCGCGCCGGGCGCACGAGTTCGATGCCGGTCATCCTGCTCACCGCGAGGCGGGAAGAGGAGGAACGTGTCAAGGGCTTCGAGGTCGGCGCGGACGACTACATCACGAAGCCCTTCAGCGCGCGCGAACTGACCCTGCGCGTCGAGGCGCTTCTCCGCCGGTCGAAGGCGGAACCGGTGTCGACGACGAGGAGGATCTCGGTGGGCCCGGTCGAGGTCGACCGGGAGGCGCACCGGGCCTTCTCGGACGGGGTCGAGGTCGATCTGACGCGTCTCGAGTACCGTCTGCTCGAAGTGCTGCTCGAGAGGCGTGGACGCGTACAGACCCGCCGCCAGCTGCTTCAGGCCGTGTGGGACACGAATGCCGCGATCGAAACGCGCACGGTCGACATGCACGTCGCCCGGCTGCGGACCAAGCTCGGGGACGCCGCTCCCCTGATCGAGACCGTGCGGGGGATCGGCTACCGATTTCGCGCGCTCGACAAGTAGTTCGCGCGGCGGAGCCCGTTCGGTGAGGTTGGCAACCCGCTTCTTTCTGGCCGCGGCCGCGGTGCTCGTGGTGGCATACTTCGCCGCCCGGTTTGCCCTCCGGCTCGACGCGACGGGCGTGGCGGTCGAAGCCGCCGTGCTCGGAGGCATCCTGCTCCTGCTGTGGCCGGCTTCCTGGTTGGTGGCCCGGAGAATCGAGTCGGAACTCGGGGAGGCGCGGGAAGCCGTCGATCGCATCGCCTCAGGTGACCTCGATCCGTCGATCGGCCCGACCGGTTCCGGTTCCGTCGCCTCCCTGGGTCGAGCGATCGACCGCATGGCCGGGCAGGTGCGCCACCGTGTGGAGGTCTCCGAACGGGAGTCCAGCGACCTGAGCGTGCTCTTCGACGGGTTGGAAGACGGACTCGCGTTCATCGATCAAGGAGGGTTCGTAAGCCTCTGCAACCCCGCCTTCGAGCGCTGGGCCGGACGTGAGGTGGCGCCCGGCGCTCGCGTCGGCACGCTCTTCCGCTCTCCCGGGATCGCCGAAGCCGTGAATGCGGCGCGGCGCGGCGAATCCACGACGGCTGAAGTCGAACTCGGCGAGAACACGGTGCTGATGTCGGCCCGCCCCCACCGGTCGGGCGCGATCATCGTGCTCCACGACCTTACGGTCATGCGGCGACTCGAGGGCGTCCGCCGGGATTTCGTGGCCAATGTGTCGCACGAACTCAAGACTCCGCTCACCAGCGTAGTGGGTTTCGCCGAGGCGCTGGCGGACGGAGGACTCGACGCGGACCATGCGCGCGATTTTGCGCGGCGCATCTTGTCCAATGCGACCCGCATGCGGTATCTGGTCGATGACCTTCTGGACCTCTCTTTGCTTGAGTCCGGCAGCTGGAGCCCCGAGCCGGAGGCGGTCTCGGTAAGCGCCATCGCGAGGGAGGCGTGGGAGACGCTGTCGCCGAAGGTTCGGGCCGCCGACCTCGACCTGCGCGTGTCGGGAACGGAGCAGCCCGCCTGGGCGGACCCCGACGCGATCCGCCAGGTGATCCGGAACCTCCTCGACAACGCCGCGCGCTACAGCGATGAGGACCCGGACATCAGCGTCCGGATTGAATCGGACGGACGGTTCCAGCGAGTGGAGGTCTCCGACCGCGGCCCGGGGATCGCGTCCGTGCACGTCGAACGCGTGTTCGAACGCTTCTACCGAGTGGATCCGGCGCGTTCGCGCGCCCGGGGGGGAACCGGCCTCGGACTCTCGATCGTGAAGCACTTCGTCGAGGCGCACGGGGGCAGGATCGGCATCGAGAGCGTTCTGGGCCACGGCACCACCGTATGGTTCACGCTTCCGGATGCCGCCCGGCTCTCGAGCAGGGAGAGCCTCGATGTCCCCGCCTGACAGGCTGCTTCGCCCCGGTTGCTTCGGTCGCTCCGCTGCGGGATGGGCGACGCTGGCGGCCCTTGCTCTCGCGGGTTGCGGGGCCGACCCGGACGGAGGCCTGTCGGGCCTCATCGAAGTGGATGGCTCGAGCACCGTCTTCCCCATCAGCCAGGCGATGGCCGAGGAATTCCAGATCGCCGGGGGACGCGCGGTTCGCGTGTCGGTGGGCGTCTCCGGCACGGGCGGAGGGTTCCAGAGGTTCTGTAACGGCGAGACGGACATCACCAACGCTTCGCGACAGATCAACGAAGCCGAGGCCGCGTCCTGCAGGGCGGAGGGCATCGAGCCCGTCGAAGTGCAGATCGCCCGGGATGGCCTCACGCTGGTCGTGCACCCCTCCAACGACTGGGTCGGCTGCGTCAGCGTGGCCGAACTCCGGCGTGTATGGATGCCCGGGTCCGAGATCGAGACATGGAGCCAGCTTCGCCCGGACTGGCCGGATGAGGAACTGAAGCTGTACGGGCCCGACACCGATTCGGGCACCTTCGACTACTTCACGGCCGCCGTGGTCGGCGAGGAGGGCGCCAGCCGGAGCGACTACACCGCCAGCGCCGACGACAACGTGATCGTCGCGGGCGTGAGCGGCGATCCGGGCGCACTCGGCTACTTCGGCTACGCGTACTTCGAGGACAACCGGGGGCAACTGCGCGCCATTGAAGTCGACGGGGGCGACGGTTGCGTCGCACCGTCCCGCGAAACGATCCTGAACGGTACGTATACGCCGCTCGCTCGACCGATGTACATCTACATTCGGCGCGATGCGCTCGACCGACCGGAGGTCGGAGCATTCGTGCGCTTCTTCCTCGAGCGGGCGGCGACCCTGATCCCGGAGACGGGGTACATACCGCTCGAGCCGGAAGCGTATGCGGAAATCCGAGCCCGGATCGGCTAGCACCCTCGGCGAGCGCCTGATCGGGGCGCTCCTCTTCGGCTGCGGAGCGCTCTCCATCCTGACGACGGTCGGGATCGTCGTGGTGCTGCTCACCCAGTCGCTGGGCTTCTTCGCCGAAGTATCCCCGGTCGAGTTTCTCGCGGGGACGCGCTGGTCCCCGGACCTCGTGCCGCGGTCGTTCGGCATCCTCCCGCTGGTCAACGGCACCCTCCTCGTCGCGGCCGGCGCGGCGCTGATCGCGCTCCCGGTGGGACTGGCCACGGCCATCTACCTGAGCGAGTTCGCATCGATCCGGACGAAGCGGACCGTCAAGCCGGCGCTCGAGATCCTCGCGGGGATTCCGACGGTCGTCTACGGCTACTTCGCCGTGATCCTCGTCACCCCGATCCTCAGGTCGTTCTTCCCGTCGGCGGGCGTCTTCAATGCCGCGAGCGCCGCCATCGTCGTGGGCATCATGATCCTTCCGATGGTGTCATCTCTCTCCGAGGACGCGCTGAGCGCGGTCCCCGACGCTCTGCGCGAGGCCGCGTACGGCGTCGGGGCCACCCCGTACGAGGTGGTGACGCGGATCGTGGTGCCGGCGGGTCTGCCCGGCATCGCCGCCAGCTTCGTCCTCGCGATCTCCCGCGCCATCGCCGAGACGATCGTCGTGACGCTGGCCGCGGGCGCGACCCCGGGCATGACGCTGGACCTGCTCCGGAGCGTTCAGACGATGACGGCCTACATCCTGCAGGTGAGCCTGGGAGACGCCCCGCCGGGGTCCGTCGAATACCGGACCCTGTTCGCCGTCGGCCTGCTTCTCTTCCTCATCACGCTGGCCCTCAACCTGCTGAGCCAGCGCATGACTGCGCGCTTCCGGGGGAGCTTCCAGTGAGTCCCGGCGCGCTTCGCGGAGGCCGTTTCGACCCGCGCCTCGAGGCCCGCCGCCGCGCCGGGGTCCGGTTCAAGTGGCTGTGCCGCCTTGCGGTGGCCTTCGGGGTCGCGTCCCTGGTCGTCCTCCTCGCGAGTATCCTGGCGGACGCGCTGCCGGTGCTGTCGTTCGAGTTCCTGGCCAGCCATCCGTCGCGTTTCCCGGAGCGTGCCGGGATTCGCTCCGCCATCCTCGGGAGCGCGTGGATGCTCGCGCTGGTGGCGGCGATGTCCTTTCCGCTCGGAGTCGGCGCCGCGCTGTACCTCGAGGAATACGCCCCCAGGAACCGCTTCACGAGCCTGCTGAAGACGAACATCGCGAACCTCGCCAGTGTGCCCTCCATCGTATACGGCATCCTCGGGCTCGCCGTGTTCGTTCGCTTCCTGGCGTTGGAGCGGAGCCTGCTCGCTGGCGCGGCGACGCTGTCGCTGCTCGTGCTCCCCCTCGTCAACATCGCGGCCCGCGAGGCGATCCGCGCCGTCCCGGACTCGCTGCGGGAAGCCGCCTACGCGCTCGGCGCCACGCGCTGGCAGACCATCCGGCATCACGTGCTCCCGGCGGCCATGCCGGGAATCCTTTCCGGCACCATCCTCGGTCTCTCGCGAGCGGGGGGAGAAACCGCCCCGCTGCTCATCATCGGGGGCCTGACGTTCATCGCGTTCGACCCGGTCTCGCCCATGGATCCCTTCACGGCCCTGCCGATCCAGATCTTCAACTGGACCACGGATCCACGCGGGGAGTTCCATGCGCTGGCGGCAGGAGCCATTGTGGTACTGTTGGGCGTGCTGCTCATGATGAACGCAGCCGCGATTCTGATTCGTAACCGATACGAGAGGTGACCGTGGCGTCGGATGCCGTCCTCGAGACCGTTGGGCTCGGCGTTCGCTACGGCGAGACGCGGGTGATCGAGGACATCTCGCTCACGATACCGAAAGCGCGGGTGGTCGCCTTCATCGGGCCTTCCGGTTGCGGCAAGAGCACGCTCCTGCGTTGCTTCAACCGCATGAACGACCTCGTGCCGACGGCCCGCGTCACCGGCCGGGTCCTGTTCCGAGGGCGGGATCTCTACGGGCCCGGCGTCGAGGCGGCCGATGTCCGGCGCGCCATCGGGATGGTGTTCCAGAAGCCGAACCTGTTTCCGAAGTCGATCTTCGAGAACATCGCGTTCGGCCTGCGGATCAACGGGTTCCAGGACGACATCGGCGATCGGGTGGAGGCGTCGCTCCGCGCGGCCGCGCTCTGGGACGAAGTGAACCACCGGCTCAACGCGGACGCCCTCGGGCTCTCGGCCGGACAGCAGCAGCGGCTCTGCATCGCGAGGGCGCTGGCGGTGGAACCGGAGGTTCTCCTCATGGACGAGCCGGCGAGCGCGCTCGACCCGATCGCGACCGGCCGCGTGGAGGACCTCATCGGAGATCTGCGCGGAGACTACACGATCGTGATCGTGACGCATAACATGCAGCAGGCCGCGCGCATCAGCGACGACACCGCCTTCCTCGACATGGGCGAACTGGTCGAGTACAAGGAGACGCAGCGCTTGTTCACCAATCCAGAGGACGAGCGGACCGAAGCCTACATCACCGGCCGGCGGGGCTAGGAGGGCCGCCAGCGATGTCCTTCAGGCAGTTCGACGATCGGGTGGCCGATGTCACGCGGATGCTGCACCGGATGGCGCACGACATCGAACAACTGGTGCAGCGGGCGGTGGCGCTCGTGGGCCGACCCGTCGTGGACGCGGACGCGATCCGGGAAGCGGATGACGCCATCGACCGGGTCGAGGTGGAGGTCGAGGAGTCCACGGTGGAGATCCTCGCGCTTCACCATCCGGTCGCGAGCGATCTGCGCGTACTGGTGACGGTGCTCAAGATCAACAACGACCTCGAGCGGATCGGCGACCATGCGGTGAACATCGCCGAGGCGGCCGAGCGGTTGGCGGGGGCCGAGAAGAAGGTTCCGATCCCGCCGGAACTGGACGAGATGAGCCGCATGGCGCGCGCGATGCTGCGCGATGCGCTCGACGCCTTCGTACAACGCAACGCGGAGGACGCCCGCTCCGTGATCGCACGGGACGACCGGCTGGACCAGCTCCAGGATTCACTGTCCCGCGTGATGATCACTCATATGCCGGACTACAACCTGTCGGCGTGCCTGCAGGTCATTCTCATCGGGCGCAATCTCGAGAGGATCGGCGACCTCGCGACGAACATCGGCGAGGATGTCGTCTACATGGTCCAGGGGATCACGATCCGGCACCAGGAGGGCACGGCGGATCCGGCCTAGCGGCCGGCGGTAGCGCCCCGCGTCAGCGCGAGGCGCTCCAGCGGTCGTCCACCTTGCGCCGGCGTTTCCGCACCGCCTTCAACAACCGGGCCTGATAGTCGATGGCGCGCTCGCCGGGCGCGGGCTCGCACAGCACGTACTCCCCCGTCGGCAGCAATTCCCAGGCCCCTTGGTTGTCCCGGAGCGCGAAACGCAGCGTCTTGCGCAGGCGTTTTCTGATCCGCTTGTCGCGCACGGGCAGCAGCACTTCGACCCGGTCGTCGAGGTTTCGGCGGCGCCAGTCCGCGCTCCCGATCCAGACCTCGGGACTCCCGTCGTTCTCCCACCAGAAGATCCGGTCGTGCTCCAGGAAGCGTCCGACGATGCTGCGCACCCGGATGTTCTCGCTGAAGCCGGGGATCCCGGGGCGGAGCCGGCACTGGCCCCGGATGATCAGGTCGATCTGCACGCCGGCGGCGGACGCGGCGTAGAGGGCGCGAATCACCTTCGGATCGTCGAGCCCGTTCATCTTCATGATCATGCGCCCCTTCCGACCGGCCTCGACGTGTGAGACCTCGCGCTCGATCCTGGAGACGAGGGCGCTACGCAGATCGCGGGGAGCGACGATCAGTTCCTCGTATTCCTGGTCGGGGGCGTACCCGGTCAGGTAGTGGAACAGGTTTACCGCGTCGCGGCCGATTTCCGGACGCGCCGTGAGGATCCCGAGGTCCGCGTAGATCTGCGCGGTCTCCGAGTTGTAGTTGCCGGTGCCGATGTGGCAGTAGGTGCGGATCTCGTCCCCTTCCTCGCGGACGACGAGCGCGACCTTGGCGTGTGTCTTGAGCCCGACGAGACCGTAGGTGACGTTGACGCCCGCCTGCTCCAGCACGGACGCCCATTCCATGTTGTCGGCTTCGTCGAAGCGGGCCGTGACCTCCACGAGCACGGCGACCGCCTTGCCCGCCTCGGCCGCCCGCACCAGCGCCGCGATGATCCTCGAGTGCTCCGCCGTCCGGTAGAGCGTCTGCTTGATGGCCACGACCGCCGGATCCGCGGCGGCCTCCTCGATGAACCGTTGCACCGTCGCGGTGAAGGACTCGTACGGGTGGTGCACCATGAGATCGCCCGCCCGAATCACTGTGAAGATGTCGGGTCGATCCTCCGTCTCGCCCTCGCGGATCAGGCGCGGCGGGATCATCGGCTCCCAGGGTTCGTGCCGGTGCTCCCACGGGCCCTCGGCGGCGAGCTGCCAGAAACCCGACATCTCGAGCAGGCCGGGGATCTCGTACAGGTCTTCGTCATCCAGCTTCAGCTGGCGAAGGAGGAACTGCCGCACCTCGTCCGGCATGCCCGGCTCGACCTCCAGACGAACGACGCGCGCGAAACGCCGCTCGCGAAGCTCTTCCGAGATCATCTGCAGGAGGTCGTCCGCCACCTCTTCGTCCCGGTCCACGTCCGCGTTGCGGGTGACGCGGAAGAGCGACGCGCTCTCGATCTTCATCCCCCGAAAGAGCTCGCCCGCGAAGTGCCGCACGACCTGCTCGACGGGGACCACGTGCCCGTCCTGCGGGAGCTCGACCCAGCGCAGCGCCGGCGGGATCTTCACCCGGGCGAAGTGGCGGGTCCGGCGTTCCGGGTGCTCGAGCATCAGGGCAAGGGAGAGGCTCATGTTGGAGAGGAAGGGGAACGGGTGTCCCGGATCGACGGCCAGCGGCGTGAGAACCGGATAGATGCGATCCGTAAACACGCGGCGCACGTGCTCCCGTTCCTCTTCGTTCAGATCCTCGAAATCGTGCACGGCGATGTCGAGCTCCCCCGCGATGCGCGGCCGGAGTTCGTCCTCCCAGACCTCCGCCAGTCGGGTCCGCATCGTGCGGACGCCCTCTCGCACGAGATCCAGCTGCTCGGCGGGCCCCCGCCCGTCCAGCGATGGCTTGACCACGCCCGCCCCGAGCACGCGCTTGAGGCCGCCGACCTGCTTCATCACGAACTCATCGAGGTTGTTCTCGGTGATGGCGAGGAAACGGAGCCGCTCGAGCAGTGGCGTTCGCTCGTCCATGGCCTGGTAGAGCACGCGCCAATTGAAGTCCAGCCAGCTGAGTTCCGCGTTGAAGTAGAGCGACGGGTCACTCGGCTTCGCGCCCTCGGGAACGGGATTCGGATCCGCGGCGCGCGGGAGAAGCGGGACGCCCCCTACGCGGTGGCCGAACTCCGGTTCGCGCGGACGGGGGGTGGGCTCGGCGTCGGTCGACGGAGCCTGCGCGACCTCGGAGGCCGGCGGGGCGTCGCGCGGCGGAGAGGGTTTCGCGGCGGCGGAGCGGGACGACGCCGACGGAGACAGCCCGCCGGCACGGCGGCTCCCGTGGTGGACCCACGGCCGACGCGAAGTCTCGTTCGACTCGGATGACATGCGACTCTCCCGGCCCCCTTCTTCCCGGCCATTCGTGAACACAGGGCCTGTATTATAAGCCCCGCACCCCCTTTCTCGCTCAATCCGGACTCGATTTGGAGGCGTCAGCCGGAGACCAGGTCGAAAGTGACGTACGGCTCGAGGCCGAAGAGACGAGCGAAGAGCTTCCCCTTCTTGCGCAGTGCCCACTGCTCGAGAAGCAGGCGTCCTCTCCGTTCGAGACGCAGTTCGAGCCGGTGTTCGTGTACTCGCGCCTCGACGCTGTGCACGCGTTGCAGGTGCTCGCGGTCTAGGGAGTCCGCGATGCGAAGGAGGGCGGCGAGCCTCTCCACGCGACTGCGGTCGGGAGGACTCAGGTCGCGGAAAAGGTAGTGGCCGCGGCGCGGCTCGGCGCCCCGGTGGTAGCGCGCCACCAGGGCCACGAGAGGAAGTTCGTTCGGTGCGATCCCAGGGATCTCGCTGTGATGGATCAGGTAGAGCGAGTGCTTGTGGTGTTTCGCGTAGGAGATGTGCTGCCCGATGTCATGCAGTATCGCTCCCGCCAGCAGGATCCGCCGGTCGCGCGGCTCGAGGCCGTGGATCTCCGACAGTTGATCGAACAGGGAGAGGGCCAGCGCCCCTACGTGTCGCCCGTGATCCTCGTCGAAGAGGTATCTGCGCCCGAGCGTGAGCGCTCCTTCGTGCACGATCCGCTCCATCCGCTCGAAACCGTCACTGCTCGTCAGCTCATCGACGAGGTCGAAGAGCACTCCCTCCTTCACACCGACTCCCGGGACGAGAATCCGCTCCGCTCCCGCCAGTTCGGCGACGCGGTCGTATACGATCGCGGCGGGGAGGATCACATCGGCCCGGTCTTCCCGCAGGCCCAGCCGCCCCATGCGCTGGCTGTAGGAAAGGTGGGAGAACTCCTCGATCGCCATCGCGAGTTCCGCCCGCGTGATGCGGCGAACCCCGTCGGCGGCCCCCTGCCCCGCCAGGCGGGCGAGCTCCTCGATATTCCCGCCGGTGGCAATCAGCTGGACCGGCGTCCAGTGCTTGCTCGCGTGCGGAATGCGGAGCGTGGCGGCGTACTCCGCGAGCAGATTCGCGAAGTGGGCGGGGGCATCGTCCGCCCCCGTGAGTTCCTCGAGCAGCCGCACCGATCCCATCCGGTGCGACTCGCTCCACATGATCCCCGACTCGTCAGCCAGGGAGACCTCGACGCTCCCGCCGCCGAGATCCACCAGCATCCACTTGGCGTCGCCGAACTCGATCCGCTGCTTCACGGACATCCACACGAGCCGCGCCTCATCCGTTCCCGAGATGAGGTCGAGCCGGATTCCCGCTTCCTCCTCTCCGCGGCGGACCAGATCGAAGCCGTTGCGGCTCTCTCGAACCGCGCTCGTGGCGACGGCCCGGACATGTTCGATGCCCAGCCGATCGATTTCTTCCCGGAAGCGCCGGAACCCCTCGACCGTCCGGTCGATGGCGGAAGCCGAGAGTTCGCCGGTGAGGAACGCCGAGTGGCCGAGGCGGACCGGGACCCTTTCCGAGGCGAGTTCCACATAGTGGTTCGGGTCGCTGAACTCGGCTGCGATGAAGCGGAACGCGTTCGAACCCACGTCGATGGCGGCGACACGCAGGGGGAACGGAAGCGGCTGCCGGCCTTCGGCGGCCTCGCGCGGCAACGATGGCGTCGGACGCTGCATTCTCGGGGCGCCGCTTCGCGGGGGTTCAGGTTCCCGGGCCCGGTTCCGTACGTGTCGGCACCGGGCTCGCCTCTCCGAGCCAACGTAGCCGAATCGATCCCTGCGCGCGCCTGTCCCCGACCCGCGGCCGAAGGCATGTTGGTGACCTCACGGCCAAAGATCCCGGAGGTTCCGAATGTCTGTCATCGCTTCGCGGGCGACCGCGTCACGGCACTGCCTGTCCGTCCGCTGTGTGGCCGTCCTCTTCGCCTGCCTGGCCGGCCCGATGCCGGTGGCGGGCCAGAGCGAGGCGATCGTCTTCACCGGCGCCTCGGTCATCGATCCGGGAACCTCCGACATCCTCGCGAACGCAACCGTCGTGGTGCGTGACGGGGTCATCGTGTCCGTGGAAGAGGGCGGCGAAGCGCCCGCCGCGGCGCGGGCGATCGACCTCGAGGGCCGATTCCTCGTGCCCGGCCTCATCGACGCGCATGTCCACATCGGGACGCTCGAGGCGGCCCGCCGGGCACTGCTCTCGGGAGTCACGACGGCGCGCAGCATGGGAGCAGGCTTCTTCGCCGATGTGGGTCTGCGGGAACTCTTCCGGCGCGGAACCTTCGCGGGTCCGGAGATCCTCGCCGCGGGCTACCATGTGCGGCCGCGGCCGGCGGAGGGACTCTTCCTCGACGAACCCGGTCTCAGCGATCTCCTCGGGCGCGATGTGCGCGGCCCCGAGGCGCTGGGGCGGGTGGCGCGCGCGATGCTCGATCGCGGGGTGGACTTCATCAAGGTCAACGCGACCGAACGGGCGGGCCTGCCGGAAACCGACCCCCGCAAACCCTTCTTCACGGAGGCGGAACTTTCGGCGCTCGTAGCGGAGGCAACGGGGGGCGGCGTCCCGGTGGCCGCGCACGCGCACGGAGACCGGGGCGGCCGGGCTGCGGTCGCGGCGGGCGTACGGAGCATCGAGCACGGCACGTACCTCGGAGATGAAACGCTCCGCCTCATGCGGGAGCGGGGCACCTATCTGGTGCCGACGATCGCCGTCGTCTCGGATCTCACGCTTCCGGGCGGCGACTACGACGACCCGGTGCTTCAGGTGCGGGGTCGGCACATGCTCCCCCGGGTTCGGGAAACGGCGGCCGCCGCCCACGCGCTCGGGGTACCGGTCGTCGCCGCGACGGACACGGGCTACGGGTCCGAGAGCGTCCTCCGCCTGAGCCACGAACTGATCGAACTCGTGGGAATCGGAATGAGCGAGTTCGATGCGATCCGGGCCGCGACCACCGTGGCCGCGGAGCTGCTGGGCATCGCCGACCGAACCGGCCGCGTGTCGGCCGGATTCGAGGCGGATCTTCTCGTCCTCGACCGCAACCCGCTCGACGACATCGGCCAGTATCAGGATGTGCTGTTCGTGATGAGCGACGGGGTCGTGGCGCTCGACCGCCTCGACTTCCGCGCGGATGAAATCGGGGCGCGCCGCGTCCCCTGACGCGCCGCCCGGAGCCACAGCGCGGAAACTGGCGGCGATTGGAGGGTAGACTGATCTTCAAGCCTCCTGTTCCATCAACATCGGCTGCGGACCGGCGATGAGCGAGATCGGACAACTGGCGTATCTGGCGCTTCTCGCCCTGCTCGCCCCCTTCGGGGCGCATCGGCTACGCCTGCTCTGGCTGCGCATGCGCCGACCGGCCAGGACCGAATCGACCGCCTGGGAGGACGCGCTCCCGGTCGTCACGGTGCAACTGCCCGTCTTCAACGAGGCGAACGTCGTCGAACGGCTCATCGACGCGGCCTGCCGCCTGCGCTACCCGACGGACCGACTGGAAGTCCAGCTGCTCGACGACTCGGACGACGAGACGGTGGAGATCGCGGCGCGGCGGGTGCGCGAGTGGCGGGCCCGCGGGATCGACATCCGGCACGTGCGCCGGGGATCCCGCGAAGGGTACAAGGCCGGCGCGCTCGCCCACGGCGTTTCCCTTGCCCGCGGGGATTTCCTCCTCGTGCTGGACGCGGATTTCGTCCCGCCCCCGGAGTTGATTCGGGCATTGCTCCCTCCCTTCGCGGACCCCGGCGTGGGAGCGGTGCAGGCGGCCTGGGATCACCTGGCGCCCGACGCGAGCTGGCTGACGCGAGCGCAGGCGCTCTTCCTCGACGCGCACTTCGCGATCGAGCACGAAGCGCGATACCGGGCCGGCCTCTTCTTCAACTTCAACGGCTCCGGCGGCATGTGGCGGAAGGCGTGCGTGCAGGCAGCGGGGGGCTGGCAGAGCGACACGCTGACCGAGGATGTCGACCTCAGTTACCGCGCCCAACTCGCGGGCTGGCGGTTCGTGTACAAGGACGATGTCCGGGTGCCCGCGGAACTCCCGGAGAGCCTGCGCGCGGTGGAGATCCAGCAGAGCCGCTGGACGCAGGGTGGAATCCAGAGCGCACGGAAGCTCCTGCCGCGGATCTGGCGCGCCCCGGTGCCGGCGGCGATCAAGTTCGAAGCAACGGCTCATCTCGCGGGACACATCGTCCATCCGCTGACGCTCACGATGGCGGCGGCCCTGGCCGGGGCCGGGTGGCTGTCGGCGACGGGCTTTGGTCTCCCGACCGCCGTTCATGTGGCCGCGGTCCTTCTCGCCACGGTCCCGTTCGTGCTCTTCTACGGGTCCGCCGGGTGGATCCGCGGGCGCCGGCGACTCGGTCGCCGCGTCCTCGAAGCGATGCTCCTCGGTCTGGGGCTCGGCGTGCCCCTCACGTTCGCGGTGGCGCGGGCCTGCCGCGGGACGCGCACCCCGTTCGCCCGCACGCCAAAACGTGGTTTCCGGCCGATCGTGGCGTATCGCGCCCGGCTCTCGGGCGGGCCGGCGCTTCTGCGCCTGGCGCTCGCCGCCGCGCTCGCCGGCGCCGTCGTGAACACGGCGCTCGCCGGATCACCCGCCGTCCTGCCCTTCACCGCCCTCTTTGCGGCGGGGTACGCGCTCACCACGCGCGAGTCGCTGAGAACGCCGCCCGCGCCAGCCATCCAGGGCTAGTATGGCCAGTGGCGGCCCGTGGATCAGCCCGACCAGCCAGACAGGTTCCGGCCACACCCCGGTGGCGAGGTAGGTATCCCTCCCGGCGTAGGCGAGGAACACGGTTCCGCTGAACAGGAGCCATCCCCGACTCACCGAGAGACAGGCGAAGGGGAGCACCCAGAGCAGATACCATGGGTGGAGTGTGGGAGAGAGGAGGATGGCGGATCCGATCGTCCACAGGAGGGCCCGCTCGAGTGGCCAGCGGCGGAGCGCGGCGCGCAAGGCGATGATCCCGATGGCCGACGCACCGATCCATTTCGCGAGGTCCGGATGACCCGGCAGCCGTCCGAGCACCCGGTAGAGGCCGCCGTTGAACGCCCAGATGTCCGCGTAGGTCCGCAGACCGTCGAACAGGCCCGATCCCGCGCCGATGTACGGCACGTACAGTAGGACAGGTACGAGGACCGCGGCGCCGAACGCCCGGCCCCCGCGCAGGCGGAAGAGAGCCGGTAGCGCGGCCAGGGGGGCGAACTTCATCGCGCCGGCGAGCCCCAGAAGAGCGCCGGACCGCCACGCCGGGACCGCGGCGCCGCCCGCCAGCGCCACGGCGCCCAGCATGGGCGCGACGCCGAGCGGGTCCATATGCCCGCTCCAGGCCACTTCGACGACGACGAGCGGAGACCAGAGATAGAGGAGAAGCGGGAGCACGCTCCGGCCGGAGGAGAGCCGGTCGATGAGTCGCGCGACCAGCAGGTCGGCCGCGAGCCACCCCAGCTTGAAGACCCACCAGGCGGGGCCGGCCGAGGCCAGAAGCGCGAACACGACCTGGGCCCCCGGCGGATAGATGGTGGGCACGTCCGCGTGATTGATGAGTGGCCACCACGCGGTGCGCAGCTCTTCGAGCGCCGACGCCGAGGGAGGATGCGCGTAGGGGTTCACGCCATTGGACTGAACCCACCCGTCCCAGATGTACCGGTAGATGTCCTCGGAAAGAGCCGGCGCCGCAGGGAAGACCCCGGCCCTGAGCGCGATCCCGACCGTCCAGACGTGCCGGCGGTTCGGTCCCGGACGGTGCGGCGAGGCAGCGGAGGCCGCCGCGCAGAGGTAGGCCGCGAACGCCACGGCCCACAGCGGAATCGCAGGCCACGGGGTACCGGATCCACTCCAGGCCATTCCCCAGAGCGCCGCCGCCTCGACGGCCACCAGGAGCCAGATCACCCGCGAATCTCCGACTCCACGGGGAATTCTCCGGCGCCCGACGTCAACCAGTCACAGCTTGGTCAGCGCGTGGACCCGCCGGCCGATGTCAACGCCGGGCCGCGGCGAAGAGCTGTCGCAGCATGGGCTCGGGGAGCTCGACGGCCCGCTCGACGACGCGCGCTACCGTTTCTTCCATGATTACCGGAGCCGTGTCGTACTTCTCGTCGTCGAGTCGAAAGGAGAGCCACCCTCGTACGAGGTCGCCGGCGACCGGTTCGGCGATGACCAGGATCGTCCAGCGGTGCTCCCCGTCGTCGAGGCTGCCGATGGCCGTTTCCTGACCCGCCTCGTCCCACATGCGCAGTTGGGGGCGTCCTTCTTCGGTGCTGTCGGCCGCGTCGTGCTGATCTTCAGGCATCCCCCCTCCGATTCAACGCCGATTCAATCGGTCTCCCGGGCCTCCTCGTCCGAACGCTGCCGCCACAGGCCCATCAGGTATTCCTCGTACTCCTCAGGGGCAGCTTCGTAGTCGCGACGCCATGTCTCGAAATCGGGCAACGGCACGCTATCCCGCAGCCGTTTGGTCGCGAGCCGGACCATGGTCTGAAACGCCAGACGCTCCTGACCGAACTCCTGCGCCCGGGCTTCCTCCTCCACGATCTCGTAGATGCGTTCTTCGGACAGGGAGAGGAATACTTCGGTGAGTTGCGCCGAGCAGTAGTCGGCGTATTTCGCCCGAAACACCCCCTCGTCGGATTCCGATCGCCTCTCGGTATCCCGACCGGGCGCTGGACGCTCCGTATCGGATGACACGGCTATACTCGGCTCGCAATCGCTGGCCAACCCCTCACCTCCCCACTCACCGCTCCCTGCGCAATTTAGCCCCGGGCGGGGCGGGCGTCAACGCCTTTGGCCGCGGCCGGCACGGCGTTTCGCCACCGAACCCGCGCCCCCGCAGGCTCGCCGGCGACCTGTCTCAGCGGTTTCCCGAGGCGGGCGCCTTGAGTTCTTCGAAGATGATCCGGCGGGCCAGGACGTATTGTATGGCTCGTTCGAGGAACTCCGGATCCCGCCGGCGCACCGCTTCCACATCCGCGGCAAGTTCCTTCGGGAGATCCACGACGACGTTGACGAGGCTGCAGTCGGACGATGCCATCATAGTCAGGGATACACTCGCAAGAAAATTTGGGGGTTTCGCTCTTTTTATCGGGACGGACCCCAAGGGTCCGCGGCAATCGGGCGTCGTGCAGTTCCCATCGCGCTCTGAGGATAGGAGAGACGCTCAGGCTCCTGCAAGCCGAAGATCCGCTCCGCCAAGGATTGCGGGATCGTGTAACCAGACCGTAACCGATTGTATAATAGTGTGTTACGTAACTGTTCAATGATCGTCCAAAAGTCTCGAACGTGTGTGGATTGTATCGCGCATCCGCTACGTAACGGTGGCACCCACGAGCGGCGTTCATGCCCGTTACATGCGGAGATGAACCGGCTGTCGCGGAAGATCCGGAGATGCGGCACCGGTATTATTTTTTTCAAAAAATATGGATTGCCGCGGATGCGTGGCCGGCTTGCCGGATGCTCCGCCGTTGGGGGTCGCGAAGTGGTGGACCGTGCGACCCGGCGAGCGGACGGCTATGCTGTGCGCTCCAACCGCCATGAGGGGGAGAGAGGCCGGAAAATGGCGCTTCGACGGGCGGAAAGACGGACGCAAACGGGGGGACGAGGGTGACGGATTCTGCGCCTGGCGCGTTGATTCTCGGGGCTTCCAGCGGCTTCGGCGAAGCCGCCGCGCTGGCGTTTGCCGAAGACGGCTATGACATCTACGGCGTACACCTGGACCGGCGGGCCGGACTCGTACACGTCGCGGAGATCCGGGACGCGATCGAATCTCGCGGGCGGCGGGCGATGTTCTTCAACGTGAACGCGGCGTCCGGCAAGAAACGCGACAGGGTGCTGGACGAAATTGCGGAAAGCGCCGACCGGGGTTCCGTCCGCGTGCTGATGCACTCTCTGGCCTTCGGAACGCTGCGCCCCTTCGTGCCGGACGACGGTCCCGGGATGAGCCCCGAGCAGATGAACATGACGCTGGATGTGATGGCGCATACGCTGGTCTACTGGACCCAGGGACTGCTCGAGCGCGACCTGATGGGGGAAGGCGGCCGGATCTTCGCCATGACCTCCTCCGGCGGCGACCGCGTGATCCCTTCCTACGGGGCCGTCTCCGCGGCCAAGGCCGCGCTCGAATCGCACTGCCGCCAGCTGGCGCTCGAACTCGCGGGCAAGGGTATTACCGTCAATTCGATTCGCGCCGGCGTTACGGACACGCCCGCGCTCCGCAAGATCCCCGGCGCGGAGCACATGATCACCGAAGCGGCGGCCCAGAACCCCCACGGGCGGCTGGGGACCCCGGAGGACGTGGCGCGCTGCATGGTCGCGCTCGCCGCGCCGGGAACGGGGTGGATGACGGGAAACACGATCCGGGTCGACGGGGGCGAGGACTTCGTCGGCTCCAAGCCGCCCGGGGACTGAGGACGTGGACCCCCGGCAACTGGCCGGCCCGGCGGCGGACATCGCCCGCGAGATCGTCTCCGGCGAGGTAGATTACTGGCGGAGCGAGATTTCGCGACCCTGGCGCACGGGACGGCCCGGGCACTGGGCGGAGGTGGGACGCTGGATCGGGACGGGCCTCGCGGTCGGGGCGGTCGTGTGGGGCGTGATGGCCGCCGTCCAGGCCGAGCGCCTCCGAGACTGAGGCGCCGCGGCTCGCCGTCAGCTCCCCGGCAGAGTGAGGACGATCTCGATGCGGCGGTTCCGCGCGCGTCCTTCCTCCGTCTCGTTACTCGCAATCGGGCGTTCCTCGCCGAGGCCGGCTGCCTCGACCCGCGAGGACGGAATGGGCACGCGGGCGAGCAGGTGCTCGCGCACGGCGATGGCCCGCCGCTGACTCAGCGCCTGATTCCCGCGCGTCCCGCCCTGCGAGTCGGTGTGTCCCTCGATCCGCAGAGTAGCCCCCGGAAACGTCGTGATGACGCGCTGCACCTTGGTGAGCAGCGGGTACAGCGCCTCGTCGATCTCGGCCCGGGAGGGCTCGAAGGTGAGACCGAAGAGTCGGAGCACGAGCCGATCTCCGCTGAGCAGCACTTCACCCTCCGCAGGAGTGAACAGGCCCTGCACTTCGCGCAGCCGCGCCTCCCGCTCGCGCACCGCGAGCAATTCGTCCCGGGCTCCGGTGAAGCGCCGTTCGAACTCGGACAGGCGGTCCTCCAGCGAGGCCAGCCGGGTGTCGAGTTCGGAAGCCCGGGCTCGTTCGTCCGCCAACTCCGCGCCCAGCCGCTCATTGTCCGCCCGGAGGCGGGAAATCTCACCCGCAATGCGGGCGGTCGTTTCGCCGGGGTCGCTCCGCATGGCATCCACGTCCGCGGCCTCGGCGAGGCGAGCCAGGTCGGCCTCGTGTTCGTCGATCAATCGCTCTACCGACACCTCGCGCCGACGCACGCTGTCGAACAGGGCGGCGATGCGGTGCGCGCGGGAGAACGCGGCGAGCGCCACCTCTCCGGCCCGCTCCGGTCCGTCGGTCGAAGCGTCGTCCGCGATGTCCGCTTCCCCGCTCGCCAGCTGCGCCTCTCCCGCCGCGAACGCACTCGGAGCCAGCTCGCTCGCGCCCGCGTTCATTGCGGCGGTCCGCGCCTGAATCGCCGCTCCCAGAAACTGGTCGCGCCGCGCGGAGCGAGTCGCCCGCCGGTAGAGCACCGTCGCACGATCCCCTCGCACGGTGGCGTCCTCGACATCCTCGCGCTCCAACCGGCGGCCGGCCTCTTCGAGTTCAGCCTCGGCTCTCGCCCACCCTTCGGCGGCGCGCGTTTCGGCCTCCGAGACGCGGGCCTCTTCCCGGGCGGCGAGCGCCGCCAGGACGTGCGGCCGGCCCGCGGTCCCGATCCTCTCGGCCGCATCGAGCCAGCGCTCGGCCTCGCCCAGCAACTCCTCGAACCGGGCATCCCGCCGGCCATCCGCGAGGCGGCGCGACGCGTCTTCCAGCCGGTCCTCAGCCTCCCCGAATGAAGACGGCGCGAGGAGGTGAACCACGTCCTCGCGCGCCTGATCGAGGCGGGCTTCGAGGGTTTGGAGCAGTCCCGCGCCCTCCTGGGCGACCGCGGGGTTCGGAGACAGGAAGCATGACGCGACCAGCGCCGCCCCGAGAATGTACCTGACAAACGCCATGTTCTCCGTGCTCTTCCTCGTAGGCAACCGGGCGAATCCCACATGAATCCAATGCACGATACAAAGGCAAACGCCGGATGTCTGCACACGGGAAGATCGACGGCCCCCGACGGAGCGGAAGCGGTCCGCCGGGCACCTTTCAATCTCACTCACGGAGCGCCAGATTGGGCCTCCCTTCGAGAACGTATTTACCCAGGGGGATCCCTTCATGAAACCACTTGTCGACGAGGTTCAGCAGGGCCCTGACGGCTCGCACGCAGCGGGCGACGAGCGGCCGGGCGGCGGGGGCCACGGAGACTTCAGGATTCCGCGTCCCGTGAACGAACCTGTCTACGACTATGCGCCGGGCAGCCCCGAGCGGGCCGCCCTCAAGGAAGAGTTGACGCGCCAACAGGGCGAGGTCGTCGAGATTCCGCTGACCATCGGCGGACGCGAGGTGCGGACATCGAGGACGTTCGACGTGACGATGCCGCACGACCACGGCCACACGCTGGCTCGCTGCCACATCGCCGGGGCCGACGAGGCGCAGGCCGCCATCGACGCCTCGCGCGCGGCCTGGGCGGAGTGGTCGAACTGGGCCTGGGAGGACCGCGCCGCGATTCTCCTCCGCGCCGCGGAGCTGCTCGCCGGCCCCTGGAGGATGAAGCTCAACGCGGCGACGATGCTCGGACAAAGCAAGACGGCGATCCAGGCCGAGATCGACTCCGCGTGCGAGATCGTGGATTTCTGGCGCTTCAACTCCTTCTTCGCGGGGCGGGTGCACGCGGAGCAGCCCATCTCCGGGCCCGGCGTGCGGAACCGTATGGACCACCGCCCGCTCGAGGGGTTTGTCTACGCCATCAGCCCGTTCAACTTCACGGCGATCGGGGCCAACCTGACCACGTCTCCGGCGCTGATGGGGAACGTGGCGATCTGGAAGCCTTCGACCACCGGCGTGCTCGGCTCCTACTACGTGATGAAACTCCTCGAGGCGGCCGGTCTCCCTCCGGGCGTGATCAACTTCATCCCGGGCGTGGCGTCGGAGATCAGCGACATCCTGCTCTCGAGCCCGGAACTCGGGGGCATCCACTTCACCGGTTCGACCGGCACCTTCCAGCATCTCTGGAAGTCCGTCGCGCAGAACGTGGAGAACTACAGAGCCTATCCGAGACTCGTCGGGGAGACGGGCGGGAAGGATTTCATCCTCGCACACGAGAGCGCGGACCCGCAGGCGCTCGCGGTCGCGATCGTGCAAGGCGGCTTCGAGTACCAGGGACAGAAGTGCTCGGCGACGTCCCGGGTGTACGTGCCCGACACCATGTGGGACGAGGTACGGGACCGGACCGTCGCGATGACCGAAGAACTCCGCATGGGCGATCCGGCGGACTTCCGGAACTTCCTCGCCGCCGTGATCGATCGGCCGGCGTTCGACAACATCAAGTCGTACATCGACTACGCGCGTGCTTCGGACGATGCGCGCATCCTCGCCGGGGGGGGCTGCGATGACAGCCGTGGCTACTTCATCGAACCCACCCTGGTCGAAGCGGACGATCCCGGGCACAAACTGATGTGCGAGGAGATCTTCGGGCCCGTGGTCACCCTGCACTCGTACCGCGCTTCGGAATGGGAAGCCACCCTTTCCGTCGTCGACGGCACGTCGCCGTACGCGCTCACGGGCGCGGTGTTCGCGCGCGACCCGACGGCCGTGCGAAGCGCGGGCGCGGCGCTCCGGAATTCGGCGGGGAACTACTACATCAACGACAAGCCGTCCGGCGCGGTGGTCGGCCAGCAGCCCTTCGGCGGCGGTCGCGCCAGCGGCACGAACGACAAGGCCGGATCCGTGCTGAACCTCGTGCGCTGGGTCTCCCCCCGGACGATCAAGGAGACCTTCGATCCACCCACCGACTACCGGTATCCCTTCATGGAGGCCGAGTGAAGAGCGGCGGATTGCGGGCGAATCCCATGACCCGGCGTCTCGCGCTCGCGGGGCTGATGGTTGTCGCGGGCGCGGCGGCCGGTTGCGACCGCGGCCCCGAGGCGACGATACGGGAAGTGCTGGAGGGAGAGACCTTCCTGACCGTCGACGGTGCCCGGATCACGCTCGCGGGAGGGACGGCGACCGGCGATGGGAACGTGCGGTACGAACTCCTCCTCACGGCCGAGGGCGACCTCGACTTCGATTCGGACGCCGATGCGGCCGCAGTCCTCGTGGCGGACCATGGACGGGAACGCTTCCTCACCGTGCACGCCCTTCTGAGAGACGGCGACGAAATTGCGGACGTCTCCGCGCGGCTTATCGGAGATCGGATCGAAGTGCACCGGCTGGACATTTCCGAAGGCCTGGTCCGGGTGGATGTCACGGTTCGCAGGCAGCGAGACCCGGTCACGGCGACCCCGTCGGTGGACCTGACCCGGCACTTCGCGCTCACGGACCGGGGCCTCGCCCCCATTGTCCTCACGGATGTCGTCGACGGGGAAGACCCGCCGGCCGGCGGCATCGAAGCCGGGAACGGAACGACGGAGGCGATGCCGGCGCTGCACACGCGCGAATGGGAACTCGAATCGTTCGACAGCGGGGACTGGAGCGCGGACCTGCGCGCACCCGATGGACCGGTGACGCTCAGATTCCTGGAGGAGCTTCGCGACGCCGGAAGTGTCACCGGGCAGTTGGCGGGATTCGCGGGCTGCAACCGGATCTTCGGGAGTTTCCGGACGCATGAAGCGGAGGCCCTGCGCTTCTTCGGCCTGGCGGCCACGCGGAAGATCTGTGGAGAACGCGCGGCCGATTTCGAGCAGCGCTTCCTTGAAGCACTGCGTTCCGTCAGAGCGTTCCAGCTTGCGGGCGACCGGCTGACACTCGCGCTCGCGGGGGGTGCGGTTCGCTTCCGGGCCGGGGGATGGCTGGTCCGGCGCACGCCCGGCGCGAGCCCGCGTCCGCCGGGCACGAGTTCACCGGACGCGAGTTCAATGTAGATTCACGGTTTGCCCCCGGGTGGCTGACCCGGTCCGGGCTGGAGAGGTGCCGCGCCATGGGACGTTTCACGGACGAGGAACTGCAGCGGAAGGTACAGGCAGGGTTCATCGTCGAGTCCGAAGAGGACATGACGGAAACCTACAAGCGGGCGCTCATCACGCAGCTCACCGTGCAGGGCGACACGGAACTGATCAGCGCGCCGGCCTACTTCATGGCCGCCCGCGACGCCCCGTCCACGAACACGATGGTCTCGGCCACGGCAATCATTCAGGACGAACTCGGGCACGCGAACATCGCCTACCGCCTGCTCGAGGATCTCGGCGTGGACCGCCACTGGCTGCTGTACGAGCGGGAACCCGCGCACTTCAAGCACCCCTACGGCTTCGATCAGCCACTCGTGAACTGGGGCGAACTGGTGTCGGCGAACGCGCTCTACGACCGGGCCGGGATCACGCTGCTGGGCGATGTACACCGCAACACCAGCTACGGGCCGCTCAAGCGGGGCCTCGTCAAGGTGAGCATGGAGGAGAACTTCCACCTGCGACACGGCGAGGTCTGGATCCGCCGTTTCGCCGAGGCCGGGGGCGCCGCGAAGGAAGCCGTTCAGAGGACGCTGGACTGGATGTTTCCCATGGGCGTGGAGTGGTTCGGCATGCCGGACGACCGGAAGCACCACAACGCCCAACTCGACTTTCGCCTCAAGGGCATGACGAACGACCAGCTCCGGCAGACGTGGCTCAAGGCCGTGGTACCCTTGTGCGAGGAGTTGGGTTACGACCTTCCGGCGCAGTACGACCCCGATACGGACGAAGTGGAGCTGACCTACGAGCTTCCCTGCCAATACGACCCGGAGGCGCAACGCTGGCTCTTCGACGAGACGATCACCTGGAAGCAGGTGTTCGAGCGCTGGAAGGCCCGCGGTCCGATGAACGAGCAGTACGTCGATTCGCTGAGGAGAAGTCGATTCGCGGTCGAGCGCCTGCTCGCGGCATGAAGACCGACGGCCCGGCTCTCAGCCCGGCGAGCCCGCGATACCTCCCGCGGTACGAGGCCGGCATGAATTTCGGCGCCGTCCTGCGGGAGACGAAGGGCGGGCGCGAACTGCCGCCCCCTCCCGCGTTCGCCGAACCGGCCACGGATCTCGCCGAACAGGCGCGCCGGGCGCTCTACGAGGTCGCGGACCCCGAGTTTCCGATCTCTATCGTCGACCTGGGGCTCGTACGCGGGATCGAGGGGAACGAGAAGGCCGGGTCCGTCACCGTTCACCTCACGTTCACGGCCACGGCCTGCCCCTGCATGGATTTCATCGAATGGGACGTGCGGCAGCGCCTGCTGGAGATGGACGGGATCCGGGAGGTCGAGATCGTGACCGGGTGGGATCCTCCGTGGACGACGGCCGCCATCTCCGAGCGCGGACGGGCCCTCCTGCGCTCCGTCGGAGTCGTCACGTGAGCCACGACGTGAGCCATACCGGACGCGTGTACGAGGTATTCGCGCGCAAGAAGAGAGCGGACCGCTTCGAGCATGTGGGCGCGGTGTCCGCACCCAACGAGCAACTGGCCCGCGTCTACGCGTGGCAGACGTACGACGAAGCGAAGTGGTTCGAGATGACGGTCGCCCCGCGCGATTCGTTCGCCGCCGTGAATCGGCGGCAGGCTCCGTTCACGCTCGGCGGGCGGGCGGGACGCACCGCGGCGGATTCATGATGGCGGAGAGCAGTTTCCGCTCGGCGGCGGACCTTCCGAGGGAGGTGTCGGGACACCTCGGCGGCCTCATCCTCGCCCTCGCCGACAACAAGCGACTGCTCGGCATCCGCTACTCGGACTGGATTCTCGGGGCCCCCTCCGTGGAGGCCGGCATCGCCTGCTCCGCGATGGCGCAGGATGAGTGGGGGCACGCCCGTATCCTGTACGCGATGCTGCGCGACTTCGGACATGACCCGTCCACCCTAGAACACGAGCGCGAATCCGACGCATACCACAGTTCGGAACTGCTGGACCGGGACGTCGCATCGTGGGAGGAGTTTCTCGCCCTCAACTTCCTGTGGGACACCGCGCTCTCGGTCCAGTTCGAGATGCTGATCGAGAGCCGCTACGAGCCGATCCACTACAAGGTGCGCAAGCTGCTGGAGGAGGAGCGCTTCCACTTCGATCACGGACAGGGGTGGACCTCGCGTCTGTTGAGCGCCGAGGGCGGGCGGAGGGCGCTGGCCGAGGCCTTCGGAGCTGCCTGGAACGCATGCCTGTGCTGGTTCGGAGCCGAGGACGACCCGCTCATTTCGACGCTCGCCATGCACGGGATCGTGAGCGGGGGGGGCGCCGGGGCGCGGGCGCGCTGGCTCGAGCGTGTGGGTTCGCTCGCTTCGGAGGTCGGGCTCGCCCGCGCAGCTGACGCCGGGTGGGTGAGCAGCCGCGAACCGGTCTGGGAGGGCTACCACGCTCGGCGGCGGCGCGCGGCCGGGGGCGGCCCCGATGAAGACTCCCTCGCACGGGTTCGGGGCGACCGCAACCGCACCCTCCTTCTGGACTGAACCGTGGTCGACGACGCGAAACCCGAGGCCCCGGCGGGGAGGTCGACGCTCGACGACCCCGTCGAGTCGTCCGCCATGCCGGCGTCGATCCCCTGCCCCTTCTGTGGTTCGAACGATTCCGAACCGTTCGCCGCCTTCGGGGGACAGGCGTCGACGGCCCAGTATTACTGCAACGCGTGCCGGACCGTGTTCGAGGCCGTGAGGTGGCGCTGAGCTGGTATCGCGCGGCTCCCGGGGGCGGCATCGTGCGAATCCGGACCCAGCCGCGCGCGAGTCGCACCGAAGTTGCGGGCGTCCATGGAGAGACCCTTCGCATTCGGGTCGCCGCCCCGCCCGTTGAAGGCGCCGCGAACCGCGCCCTGCTCAAGTTCCTCGCGCGGCGACTCCGCCTCCCCCGCTCCGACATCGAGATTCGCGCCGGCCACGCGGGGCGCGTCAAGTCGGTATGGGTCCGGGACCTGGACGAACGCACCGCGGCGCAGGCTCTTCTGTCCGAGCCGTGACATCTTCTCCCGCGCGGGAGCCCGGACTCTATCAGGGGCGAGTGCCGCCGCTCGCCCCCTTTGCGAGCGCGCTGGCCGCGTACGGGGCAGGGGAATCCGATCCCGGACTGCGGCTTCGCAGCAGCCTCGGGGAAGATGAAACGCTGCCGGCCGGGTTCTTCTTTCGGACCCCGGAGCAATGGATGGACTTCGAGCGGCACGCCATCGACCTCTGCCGCGGCCGGGTGCTCGATCTCGGAGCCGGCGCGGGACCCCACACGCTCGCCCTGCAAGCAATGGGACGCTCCGTCGTCGCGGTGGAAGGTTCGGCCGACATCGCGCGCCTTCTGCGGGGGCGCGGCGCCGCGTCGGTCGTACATGCCGATTTCCGACACTGGTGGCGCCCGGGATTCGACACAGTCCTCATGCTCATGAACGGCTTGGGACCGGTGGGAACGCTGCGGGGTCTCGGCCGTTTCCTCGCGCACGCCCCCCGCTTCCTCGCTCCGGGCGGACAGATCCTTGTCGACGGCGCGGAGGCCGTGATTCACGGACCCCCGGCGCCGGCGACCTGGCCACCGCCCGGCGACTACCCCGGCGAAGCCTGGCTCGAACTCTCGCATGCGGGCCGGATCGGCCGACCCTTCCGCGAGTTGTACGTCGATCTCGAAACGCTCGCGCGCCGCGCCACACGTGCCGATTGGCGATTGGAGGTGGCGTTCGAGGGCGGGAACGGGGCTTGGCTCGCCCGACTCACGAGGCCAGCCTGACGTACCGGGACCACCGTCGGTGGCTACAGGCCGTCTGCAACCATTCCACCGATCCCGGAGTCGAAGTACCAGCAGGCGGAAACTTTCTCTCCTGTTCTCCGTACCATGGGGGTACAGATCGCGACCGCCGATTTTGAGGAGGGATGGATCATGGACAGATTGTCGAAGTGGGCGACCACAGGCTCTCTGGCTTGGCTGGTGATGGCGGTGGGGCTGATCCTGGGCACGCACAGCGGGTCCGTGCAGGGTGCGCAGGCGGCCGGGCCGCCGGAAACCCCGGCAACCGGAACGTGTCCGGAGATCACCGCTGCGACGGCCCCCGCGACTGTGGCTTTTACTGCCGACCCGAGGTCCTGAGCGGGGCTGGATTGCACGCCGCGACGACGGCCGGGCCGGGTCCGAACCGGGACCCGGCCCTTTTTTTGTTCGGGCACCCGGCACGTCTCTGAGCGCCCATTCGGAATCGCCCGTCAGCGCGTAGTTTCTTCGGATGCCGGAACGAGAGCGTCTGGATTTCATCCGCCAGATCGTCGCCGAGGATGTCCTGAGCGGGCGGCACGGAGGGCGCGTGCTCACGCGCTTTCCGCCCGAACCCAACGGCTTCCTTCATGTGGGCCACGCCTCCGCCATCTGCCTCGACTTCGAGGTGGCGCGGGAGTACGGGGGCCGTACGACGCTGCGCATGGACGACACGAACCCGACGACGGAGGACCCGTCCTACGTCGAGGCGATCGCGCAGGATATCCGCTGGCTGGGGTTCGAGTGGGACGGCGAGATCCGCTACGCGTCGGACTACTTCGAGGCGCTCTACCAGATGGCGCTGCGCATGATCGAGGATGGCTTCGCCTACGTCGACAGCCTGTCCGAGGAGGAGATCCGCGCGCACCGCGGGTCGGTGCGCGAACCCAGCCGGCCGAGCCCGTATCGGAATCGCTCGACGGAGGAGAACCTGGATCTCTTCCGGCGCATGCGCGCCGGCGAGTTCGACGATGGAGCGCACGTGCTGCGCGCGCGGATCGACCTCGCCTCGTCGAACATGAAGCTGCGCGACCCGCTGATGTATCGAATCCGGCACGCGCATCACTACCGGACGGGCGATGAGTGGCCGATCTACCCCTTCTACGACTGGGCGCACGGCCAGTCTGACGCGATCGAGGGGATCACGCACTCATTCTGTACGCTCGAGTTTCAGGACAACCGCGCACTCTACGACTGGTTCATCGAGCACACGCGCCCCGCCGCGGCCCGCATCGACCGGGTACCCGGGGCGGAGGGCGGCGGCGGAGAGGCGCTCGGTGCCTGGGACCCGCGGCCCCGCCAGTACGAGTTCGCGCGCCGCAATCTCGACTACACGATCGTCAGCAAGCGGAAGCTCCTCCTGCTCGTGGAAGATGATCACGTGTCGGGTTGGGATGACCCGCGCATGCCCACGCTGGCCGGTTTTCGGCGCCGCGGAATCCCTCCGGACGCGGTTCGTGCTTTCTGCAGGCAGGTCGGGATCGGCAAAGCCGACAACCGGGTGGAGATCGCGACGCTCGAGTGGGCCGTGCGCGAGGCGCTGAACAAACGGGCGCCGCGCGTGCTGGCGGTGCTGCGTCCCCTCGAGGTCGTCATCGAGAACTGTCCGGACGGCAAGGTGGACCGGATCGAAGCCCCGTTCTTCCCGCGCGGCGCCGATGCCCCGCCTGAAGGGTGGCCGGAGACGCGGAAGCTCCCGTTCACCCGAGTCCTGTACATCGATCGGGACGACTTCGCGGAGGACCCGGCCCCGGGCTTTCGCAGGCTCGCCCCCGGACGCGAAGTGCGCCTGCGGCACGGCTACTTCATCACGTGCCGCGCCGTGGAGAAGGACGACGCCGGACAGATCGTACGCCTGCGTTGCACGTACGATCCGCTGACGCGAAGCGGATCGGCGCCCGACGGGCGTCGGCCGGCGGGCACCATCCACTGGGTGTCCGCGACGGAGTCGGTACCGATGGAGGTCCGCCTCTACGACCGCCTGTTCCGGGTCTCGAACCCGGCTGGAGGCGCCGACGGCCTCCGGGAGAGCCTCAACCCGGACTCGCTGAAGGTCCTGACCGACGCGCGCGGCGAGCCGAGTCTGGCCGACGACCCGCCCGAGACGGCGTATCAGTTCGAGCGCCTGGGGTATTTCGTCCGGGATCGGGCCACGAGAGCCGCGGCCTCGGTTGCGGACGCGGGAGGCGAGGCTCCGACCGGCGGCGCGCTCGTCTTCAACCGAACGGTCACGCTCCGTGACGCCTGGAGCCGGCGCGCGAAGTCGGACGGTGCCCGGGACGCCGACTCCGGCGGGGCACGGCCCGGGGCGGAAGACAGGTCGACGGAGCCGGCAATCCCCGGGATCGACTCGGCGCGGGAAGCCCGCGATGCGGCGAGGCGCGCCGACCCGGCGCTCCAGGCGGCCTTCCACCGCTTTCGGGTTGCGCTGGGTCTGCCGGAAGAACTCGCCGATCTGCTCAGTGGTTCGGCTGAATCCGCGCACTATTATGAACGGGCGATCCGCGGGGGGGTGGATTCGGCCGCCGTCGCGACCTGGCTCGTGCACGAGGTCCGCGGGGCCGGGGGCAGCGAAGGCGACGCGGGCGCCCTCGAGCCGGAGGCGCTGGCCGAGCTTGTGGATCTCGTTCTCGAGCGCTCGATCTCGCGCGCGGTGGCGAAGTCGCTGTTGGCGCGACTCGTGGAAGACGGCGGAAGCCCTCGGGAGATCGTCGAGCGCGAGGGGCTGGGCCGGATCGGGGATGCGGAGCAGATTCGCGAGGTCGTGCACGGTGTCGTGGCCGCCCACCCGGCCGAGGTGGCGCGCTACGCCGCCGGGCACACCGGCCTCGCCGGTTTCTTTGTCGGTCAGGTCATGCGTGCGACGCACGGACGCGCGGACCCGGCCATCGTGAGAGAACTCCTCGAGGAGAGTCTCAATGACGCTACGTGAAGCGGCACTTCAATCGCGCGGGCCGATTCGTCACGGCATTCTCGCGCTCGCGCTGTGGGGGCTGTGGCCAACCACGGTCGTACAGGCGCAGGATCCGGTACCCGCGGACAGCGTGATCTCGCTGGGTGAGCTGATCGTCTCCGCACTCCGCTCGCCGACCTCGGTGGGAGAGGTGCCCGTCAACGTGACGACGGTCACGCGCGAGGAGCTGCGCCTCTCGGCCGCCCAGACGCTGCAGGACGTGCTGCAGGAAGTCCCGGGCCTCAACTTCCGCTTCCCGTTCCAGGCCGGGGTCGCGCATCCCTCCTGGCAGGCCGTGACCCTGCGGGGACTGGGAGGCACGGCGGCCAGCCGCACGCTCGTGCTCGTCGATGGCGTGCCCCTGAACGACCCCTACTTCGGCTGGGTGCGCTGGAGCCAGGTCCCGGTCGAGGTGATCGAGCGCATCGAGATCGTTCGCGGCGGAGCCACAGTCAGCTGGGGCAGCCAGAGCCTGGCGGGCGTCGTCCATGTGATCACGCGCTCGGGTGGGGCGGGCGGGTTCTCCGCCGGGCTGCAGGGAGGGAGCCAGTCCACCTTCCGCGGCGACGCGATGGCCTCCTTCGGCGACGACCGTGTGGGCGGCTACGTCGCCGGCGAGTTCTTCGACAGCGACGGCTACATCGTCACGGAACCCGGGCTGCGCGGCCCGGTGGACATCCCGTCTGCGTCGAGCCACGGCGCCCTGCGCGCCAAGGTCGAGTTCCAGGCCGGGGACCGCCTGCGCATCCACGCCCAGGGGAACTACTTCGACCAGGACAAGGACAACGCGACACCCCTCCGCAACAACACGACCGAAGCGGGATTCGGGCAGGTCGGGGCCACGTTGACGGGGAACGATGGGTCCGCACTCACCTTCAATACGTACATGCAGTCGCAGTCGTACGTGAACTCCTTCTCCAGCGTGGACGGCGCGCGCGGCAGCGAGCAGCCGTCGATCAGCCAGGATGTCCCGTCTTCCGGGATCGGGGCGAACGTCGTGTGGCAGAAGCCCGGACTCGGCGCGCACGACCTGACGCTGGGCGCCGATCTCCTGAGCGCGACCGGCGACGCGAGCGAGAACTACCTCTTCAACGACGGCGCCTTTGCGAGACAGCGCGAGACCGGGGGCGACCAGAGGCTGTACGGCTTCTTCGTGCAGGACCGGATCCAGGCCGGTGATCGGTGGCAGTTGTACGGCGGGCTCCGGCTCGATCTGTGGCGGAACTCTTCCGGCTTTCGACACATCTTCGAGATCGCCGACCGGAACGTCCTCACCGACAATACCTTCGAGGACCGCAGCGGCACGCAGCTGAGCCACAACCTCGGGTTCATGCACGAGGCGTCGGACGCCGTCGCGATACGGGGCAGCTTCTACAGCGGGCTTCGCGTCCCCACCCTCAACGAGCTGTACAAGCCGTTCAGGGCGGCGGGGAACGTCGTCAACGAGTCGAACGAGGCGCTCGATCCCGAGCGGGTTCTCGGCGCCGAGCTGGGCCTCGATCTGCAGCCCGACCCGTCCATGCTGATCCGGCTCACCGGGTTCTGGGCGCGCGTGAGCGATGCGATCACCGACGTCACCATCCAGGAAGCCGAGACCTCCGGCGTCATCCAGCCCTGCGGCTTCGTCGCGGCCGGTGGCGTGTGCCGTCGCCGCGACAACGTGGGGACGCTGCGCAGCATCGGCCTCGAGACCGAGGTCGAGGTACGGCCTTCAGGAGCCTGGTTGCTGGCGTTGAACCACCAGTACAACCCGACGGAGGTCACCGAGGCGCCGGGCAGGCCGGATCTGATCGGCAACGAGGTGCAGGGGAGCCCGACGCACCGCGCCATGCTGCGGGTCGGGCACACCGACCCGTCCACGCTCGAGGTGGTCGCCACCGGCCGCTATCTGGGCGCCCGGTTCGACAACGACCTCAACACGGGGGAGATCGCGGCCTCATTCCTGCTGGATATCCGGCTTCGCCGTCAACTGACGAGCCGGCTGAGCGCGTTCGCGAGCGTGCAGAACATCTTCGACACGGTGGCCGAGATGTCCCACGACGCGAACGGCTTCATTCGGGTGGCGGCGCCCCGCACCCTCGTCGGCGGCCTGCGGGTGCGGCTCGGCGGCTGAGCGGCCGGCTGCGCCGCCCCGACCGAGCGACCGGGCGCGACCCGGGACTCAGTCGTCGAGCGCGAGTTGTGACATGAGGGTGTCGATTTCCCGGCGGAGTTCGGCCACGAGATCATCCAGCGGGATGATCCGGCTCTCCCGGACGCCCCGGTGGCTGAGTTCGGCGCCCCCCGCCTGCAGCGAGCGCTCGCCGATGACCAGACGGAGCGGGAGGCCGCGCAGGTCGGCATCGTTGAATTTCACGCCCGCGCGCAGGTCGGGCCGGTCATCGTAGATCACTTCGATGCCGGCCGCGCACAGCTCCTCGAACACCCGGTCCGCCGTCGCCCACGTTTCGTCTTCCCGTGCCAGGACCACGAGCGAGACGTGATAGGGCGCGACGGAAATCGGCAGCTTGAGGCCGTAGTCGTCCCGATGCTCCTCGGCCACGCAGGCCAGCAGGCGTCCGGTCCCGATCCCGTACGATCCCATCCAGATCGGGCGCTCCACACCGTTCTCGTCCGAGAACGTGGCCCCGAGCCCCTCGGAATAGCGGGTGCCGAGCTGGAAGATGTTCCCCACCTCGACGCCGCGGGCCATGCGCAGCCCCTCGCCGCAGCGCCCGCATGGCGCCCCCTCGAAGGCCATGGCTACCGGGCCCACGATCGTGGGCTCGTAGTCGCGCCCGCAGCAGACGTTGCGGAGGTGGTAGTCCGCCTCGTTCGCTCCGAGCACCAGGTTCGCGGACTCCGCCACCCAGCGGTCGACGACGAAGATCGCGGCCCCGGGATCCACGCCCACCGGTGAGGCGAACCCCGGCACCATTCCGGTCGCGGCGATCTCTTCCTCGTGCGCCGGACGAAGCTCGAGCGCTCCCGCGAGGTTCTGGACCTGGATGGGATTCGCCTCGAGATCTCCGCGCACGATCGCCGCGATCAGCTTCTCGTCGCGCGCACCGGCTTCCCCCGCAAAGCTGCCCATGTAGAAGACCATCTTCCCGGTCTCCCGCCCGGAGATCCCGAGCAGGCCCGTCACGTCCTCGATCGTGGCCGTTCCGGGCGTGTGAACCCGCTCCAGCGGCGCCATCTCGTCTTCCCGAAGCTCGAGCGTGAACTCGGCGACCTCCCGATTCGCCGCGTAGCCGCAGGCGTCGCAGAGCGCGAGGCTGTCCTCGCCGATCGGCGTCACGTACATGAACTCGTGGGCGATCTCGCCGCCCATCATGCCCGTATCGCTCTGCACGGCCGTGAGCGGCAGAGCGCAGCGGCGCCCGATGCGCTCATACGCCTCGTAGTGCCGATCGTACTGCGCCGCGAGCCCCTCCGGGTCCCGATCGAGCGAGTAGGAGTCCTTCATGGTGAACTCCCGCACGCGAATCAGCCCGCCGCGGGAGCGGAGTTCGTCCCGGAACTTGGTCTGCATGTGATAGACCATGGCCGGAAGCTGGCGGTAGGACTGGATCTCGGACGCCGCGTGGAAGGCCACCACCTCCTCGTGCGTCATCGCGAGGAGCAGGTCGCGCTCGCGCCGGTCGACGAAGCGCGCCATGGTCGCGTCGATGTCGTACCAGCGGCCCGTCGCCTGCCACAGCTCCGCCGGGTGCACGACGGGCATTGAGAGTTCCTGCCCGTCGATCCTGTCCATCTCCTCGCGCAGGATCTGCTCGATCTTCCTCAGCGACCGCCAGGCGAGGGGCAGGTAGGAGAAGATGCCCGCCGCCAACTGGCGGACGTAGCCGGCCCTCAAGAGAAGGCTGTGGGACTCGATCTCCGCTTCCCCCGGCGCCTGGCGCAGGGTCATGCCGAAGAGATTCGAGACTCGCTGTCCTGTACGCTCGGTTCCGTTCACAGGTCGACCGTTCAAGGTGGTGGTGTGTTCCGCGGGACGGTGCGGAGAGACACGCGACGCTAACCGGCCCGCTGTCCGGTGGCCAGCATCTCGATAAGATATCGGCCCGACAGCGAAACGACTTCATCCCGCGGAGTGAACCGTGTTCCGAAGGCCCGAAGCGTCCAGCGTGAAGTCTCTGGTCATCGTCCTCCTCGCCACTGCCCTGACGACGTCCGTCTCGGCCCCTCCGCTGCGCGGCCAGGAACCCCGGGAGCCCAAGGCGGAACTCACCGCATTGCACGACATCGTGGCTTCCGTTTCGACCGCCCGGGTCGAAGCCGACATCCGGCGGCTCGCGGGCTTCGGCACGCGTCACACGCTGTCCGATACGCTGTCCGACACCCGGGGCATCGGGGCCGCGCGGCGCTGGATTAAGGCCGAATTCGATGAGATCTCCGCGGCGTGCGGCGGCTGCCTCGAGGTCTCGTACCAGACATCCTTCGTCGGAGGCACGGCACGCATCCCCGACACGACGGCCGTGGTCAACGTGCTCGCGATCCAGCGGGGAACGACGGATCCGGGCCGCTACGTCGTCATGTCGGGGGACATCGACTCGCGGGCGTCGAACGCGCTGGACGGTACCTCCGACGCGCCGGGCGCGAACGACAACGCCTCCGGGATGGCGGGCGTCATCGAGGCCGCTCGCGTGCTCACGCAGTACGAGTTCAACGGGTCCATCATCTACGCGGGCCTTTCGGGCGAGGAGCAGGGGCTGTTCGGCGGACGGCACATGGCCCAGGTCGCGCTCGACGAGGGCTGGCGCATCGAGGCGGTCCTCAACAACGACATGATCGGCAACATCGACGGCCAGAACGGCGTCTCGGACAATACGATCGCGCGCGTCTTCGCCGAGGGCACGAGGGCGGACGAAACCGAAGCGGTGGCCGCGCGGCGGCGGGTCACCGGGGGCGAGGTGGACTCCCCCTCGCGCAACCTGGCGCGCCTCATCGACCGACTGGCCGACGGCTACGTCCCGAATCTCGACATGATGATGGTGTACCGGCTCGACCGCTTCGGGCGCGGGGGACACCACCGGCCGTTCAACGACGCTGGCTTCCCCGCCGTCCGCATCATGGAGGCGAACGAGGATTACCGGCGCCAGCATCAGAACATCCGGGTCGAAGATGGCGTCGAATACGGCGACGTGATCGACGAGGTCGAGTTCGATTTCGCCGCGAAGCTGACGGCGGTCAACGCGATCTCGCTGGCCGCCATGGCCTGGGCTCCGGCGCCCCCGCGGAACGTCGCGGTCGAGGGCGCCGTCCGGCCGTCCACGACGCTCAGGTGGGACCCGGTTCCCGCCGCGCGCGCCCCGAACCTCGCCGGATATCGCGTCTACTGGAGGCTCACCGATGCGCCACAGTGGCAGTGGAGCGTGTTCGCGGGCGACGTGACGGAGCACACGCTCGAGAACATCGTCATCGACAACTACCTCTTCGGCGTGGCCAGCGTGTCCGAGGACGGCTACGAGAGCCCCGTGGTCTTCCCCTGGCCCATCGGCGCATACGAGCCGCTCGAATGGCTCGGACGCGACCCGGGAAACTAGCAGCAGCCGGACACGCCGCGCCTAGGCGCGCCGCCAGGCCCAGCGAAACAGGAAGAAGCAGAACAGCAGCGCGATGCCGATCCACAGCGCGCCCCACACAAGCGTGGGGACACCCGTGAGTTCGGCCAGCATCCGGGCATCCGAGCGCAGTTCCGGGCGGTCGAGGATGTCGCTCTTGATGTCCAGCACCGCGTACAGGCAACTCGTGAGGCCGAGCGTGGTGAGCAGGACGCGGTTCACTCCGGCTGACGCCCGCCAGGCCACCGCGAGCAGCGCCGCGGAGAAGGCGAGTCCGAACGCGACCGCGAAACTCTGCTGCGCGAAGAGCAGCGTCATGCTCCCGACCGTCAGGGCCAGGACCGCGGAAAACCATGAACTGAGCGTGGGGAAGCGCTCCGCGCCCCAGATCATCAGCCCGCCCCACAGCAGACTTCCCAGATAGCCCGCCGACAGGCTCAGGAACGCGTTCCCGCCGGGACAGCGGCACAGCCCGCCTTCGAGCGGCGTGACCTCGATGGCGAGGATGCGGCCCCCCGTGGCCAGCGTAGCGAGCCCGTGACTGATCTCGTGCAGGAGTACGACGAAGAGTTTCACCGGATACACGAAGGGCGTGTCCCAGAGAAACCATACGGCCGCGAACAGGGCCGCGAACGCGGCCAGGAAACGGAGTCTTCGTTTCGAGAGGTCGTTCATGCGTTCCTCGTACGGCATTGGCCGGGCGCGGGTGTCGGACCGCCGTGCGACATCACCTGACAATAAGGAAGGCTAGCGCGACGAGCGTCATCGCCACACCCGCAAGCGCGAACGTCGGCACCTTCCGGTCAAACCACCACCGGCAGATGGCGAAGACAAGCGAGAAGAGACCCAGCGTCGCATATACCGGGAGAAGAACTCCCGCCCACTCCGTGCGCTCGCTGAGCGCCAGGACCGCGAGCCCCGACGCCAGGGTCGCCATGAAGAGGGAACGCTCATCGGTAAGGGGGGGCTGTGGCCAACGGGTCGCGGGCAACCATCCGGCGAACGAGAGCGGGGCCAGGAGGAGCGCCTCGGCCAGCACCGTCAGCCTCCAGGCCTGCTGCGCCGGACCTTCGACCAGGAACGCGTCGGTGAACGCGGCGAAACCGGCGGACGTCGCGGAGACGGCCCCCAACAGGTAGAGCCCGAACGCGATGATGCGGCCGGAGATCCGCGCTGCATGGAAGGTCCCCGGCGCGTCCCGCCGCAGCCGCAGCGCGGGCACCGATTCCGCGGGCGATCTACCCACGCTTCGGGGCAGCCACCGGAGGCGTCCGGGGCGCTTCGCCTGGGCCAGCAGTCTCGCGCCGAGCGCACGTATCTCGTCGGCCTCCGCGACCGACAGCTCGGCTCGGTCCACGGCGGCGTCCAGTTCTTCCTCATCCAGCAATACGCCGCCGCCGCTCTCCGGCAGCCACACGTCGAGGTAGAGATCTTCGATGATCCAGGGCGGGGACTCCAGTTGTGGAGGACGGATGAGGTTGATGTAGTAGCCCTGGAAGGTACCTCGGTCGTGATAGAAGGCCCCGATCTCGAACGGCTGCCCCGGCCGAAGAAACCACATGAGGAGGGAACCGGGCCGAAGGGTCGTGGTCTCGTCGATCCTCACGGGTTTGAGAGACCCATCGAGGATCTGGAGCGTGATCCTCCATCTCGGACCGTCCGCGAGCAACTCCTGGCGGAAGCGCTGCACCTGGCTTCCTCGATGGACCTCGACGTCTACGCGAGGTGCATCGTTCGGTATCCGGCGCGCGACCCGCAGCGCGCGCCGGCGCACCCCCAGGAGATCGAAACCCACCTACACTTCCGGGGGAGACACCGGGCTTTGCCACAGGGCGTCGGCCGTGAACGAACCATCCGTGTCGGCGAGCCTTTGCAGCCCCGGCGCCGGCGTGAAGCGGTCTCCGTGCCGCGCCCGCAGTTCGAGAAGACGGTCGCGCACGGACCGCGCTCCACGGGACTCCGCCCACGCGAGCGGCCCGCCGCGGAACGGCGGGAAGCCGGTGCCCATCACCATCGCGAGATCGACATCACCCGGTCCCGCCACCACGCCTTCCTCCAGTGCGTACATGGCCTCGTTCACGGAAATCAGCAGACAGCGATCGATGATGTCCTCGGGCCCCACGCCGCGCCCCGCCGAGCCGAAGGCGCGGCCTACCTCCCGGTCCACGCGTTCCTCTCCATCGGAGTAGGTGTAGAAGCCGCGACCGTTTTTCTTCCCGAGTCGGCCCAGGTCGGCGAGTGTTTCCAGGGCCGCCGACGGCTGCATGCGTTCTCCGAACGAACGGGCCATCTCCCTGGCGACGTGCGCCGCGACGTCGAAACCGACTTCATCGAGTAGTCGACACGGTCCCATCGGCATCCCGAACTCCTTCAGCGTCCGGTCGATCCGGGCCACGTCCGTGCCATCGTCGAGCAGGAACCCGACCTCGTTCAGGTACGGCGCGAGGAGCCGGTTGACGAGGAACCCGGGCCGATCCGCAACCAGCACGGGTGTCTTCCCGAGGCGCCTCGCGAGTCTGAACACCGTGGCCAGCGCCGCATCCGAGGAAGACTCGCCCCGGATGATCTCCACGAGGGGCATGCGGTGCACCGGATTGAAGAAGTGCAGGCCAACGACCCGGTCCGGGCGGGCGGCAACCCTGCCCAACTCCGTCACCGACAGGGAGCTGGTGTTGGTCGCGAAGACGGCGTGCGCGGGAAGTTCCGCCTCCACATCCCGAAGGACCTGCTGCTTCACGTGGAGCCGTTCGACGACGGCTTCAATGACGACATCGACATCGTCGAATCGCTCGTAGCTGAGCGTACCGTGCACGAGCGCGAACTTCAGCCCCACCTCCTCCGGTTCAATGATCCCGCGCTTGCCCGCTTTCCGGAGCAGTTCGCTCGCGTGGCGCAGCCCCAGGTCGAGCGCCTCCCGGTCGATGTCCTTGAGGATGACCGAGATGTCGTTCGCGGCGGCCAGTTCGGCGATCCCGCCGCCCATGACGCCGGCCCCGAGGACCGCGATCTTCTCCACTTCGCGCTGCTGTGCCACGATCTCGGGGGCAAACGCCTTGTTCGCGGCCTGCCCGCCCCGGAACAGCCGCACGAGGTTCCGGCACACGTCGGTCGTGACCACGTACCCCAACGCCTCCGCCTCGATGGCGAGCGCTTCGTCGATCGGAAGGTCGACCGTCTCCTCGATGACATCGATCGCCTTCAGGGCGGCGGGGTAGCGCGTCCCCGACGCGTTCCGCACACGTCGGCGGGCGCCCCGGAACAGAAGGCGCCGACCCAGTCGGGTACCCTCCAGGAAGCGATCCTTCGGCGGCATGTGAGGCGGCTCGTGCTCGAGGCGGCCCAGCACGGCGTCCAGCGCCACTTCGGCGACGGAGTCCCGGAAACCCGCTTCGTCGAAGATCTGGTCGACGAGTCCGTATCGATACGCCGTCGCGGGAGAGAGGCTCCTGCCCGTGAGGATCATCGAGAGCGCCCGCTGAATGCCGATGAGACGCGGAAGCCGTACCGATCCCCCGAATCCGGGAATCAACCCGAGCTTGATCTCGGGCAATCCGATCGCGGTGGCTCGGGTGTCCGTCGCCACGCGCCAGTCGCAGGCCAGCGCGAGTTCGGTCCCCCCGCCCAGACAGGTTCCGTGAATCGCCGCGATCTTCGGTATCCCGAGGCGCCTAAGTCTCTGGAATATGCGCTGTCCCATGGCGCTCTTCGTGCGGCCGTCCTCTTCGTCCTCGACCTCTGCGATCTCCCTGACGTCGGCGCCCGCGATGTATGTGTCCGGCTTACCGCTCCAGAGCACGAGCGCAATGGGATGTCCGGTCGCGATCCGCGACTCGAGTTCGGTGAGATGGCGATCCAGGTGCCGCATCACCTGGGTGTCGAGGAGGTTTACGCGGGAATCGGGAGCGTCGAAGATCAGCCATGCGATCTTGTCCGCATCGATCTCGAGCCTGAGCGGAGGAGGCTTATCGGCCATGCATTCCCCGTCGAACCAGTGGCCGGGGCCGGGGGGCTACGGGGCCGCGGGGCCGCGCGCCGCGCGGCCGCCCCCCGTGTCTTGCCGCAGGCCGCTCAGCAGCGCTGACGCACACCCTGCCGCAGGTCGGCGTTGCCCGGCCCCAGCCGGAGCGTATCCGCCGAAGCCTCGTCGACCATAACGTTCCAGTAGAGTTCGCCGGCCGCGGTGTTCACGCGCGTGTGTACCCACCAGGGTCCGCCGGATGCCGGCGCCCACGCCACGCCATCGGCGTCCGTGGTATCCGCCATCACCTCTCGGCCCAGCCCCATAAGGAGATCGTCCTCCACCTCACCGTACCCCGCGAAGGCCGCCTCCTCCCAGGAGTCGATGACGATGCACATCGAGTCGACGCGCTGCTGCGTGGCCAGCTGCATCTCGTTGAACTCGTCGAACGCCGCCTGTCGCTGGCGGTCCAGGGCCCGCTCACGGTCCTCGAGATCGTTGAACAGGTCGAACCGCTCCCGGTACTCCCTGCTGCGGTCGTCGAGGTTGTCCAGCTCCGTGGTAATCGACCGCATGGAATCGCGGACGTTATTCCAACTCGACTCCGCCGCACTCCACGCGTCCCGCAATTCCCGTTCATCCACGGAGGCCTGTTCGAGATCCGCCGGTATCTCGGGCTCCGGCGTCGCGGCCCCCGCGATGATCACCGCGAACAGGGAGTCGCGGTCGAAGGGGATGAACTGCACTTCGAGGTCATTGACGGGCTCGGCTCCGGCAGCGTCTTCGGTCACCTGCACGGTGATCCTGCTGCCGCAGGCGGCCAGCAACGGGAGGATCGCAAGAAGCGGGATCGCCACACGCAACTTCGACATCAATCGAACTCCAGTTGGGGTGTCCGGATAGGTCGACGGAATCTAAGAGGCTTCCGCTAGCGGCGGTAGCTGTCGTCCAGGAAGTAGTTGACCGGGTTCACCGCGCGGTCATGGACCCAGACCTCGTAGTGGAGGTTCGGTCCCGTTGCCGTCCCGGAGATACCGACCTCCCCGAGGACGTCACCACGCTGGACCGGAGCTCCCACGCGAACCGCAATTCGGCCCAGGTGAGCGTAGCGGCTCTGATAGCCATCGCCGTGATCGATCTCGACCAGCCGACCGTATCCGCTCTTCGAGCCGGCGAAGGCGACCCGACCCGCCCCGGTCGCGATGACCGGAGTCCCGAAATCAGCCGAAATATCGACGCCCGTGTGCGGGCGGCGGAGCCCGAGCAGGGGATGCAGCCGGTTGTGGCTGAAGCCCGATGAGAGCCACGAGTCGTCCGAGACGACCGGCCAGATCGAGGGAATGCGCTGATACCGCTCGCGCTGCGCCCCGACGGAATCGGCCGCTTCGGCGAGACTGCTCCGAAGCAGATCCGCGCGCCGCAGCAACTGCTCCATATCGACCGCGACGTCTCCGGCCTCGCGTGCCAGGTCCGGGGCGATCTCGAAGAACTCGTCGCTCGTCGGGTCGACGCCGCCGGGGCCGCCGACACCGACCGAGTAGACATCCGGATCGAGCAGCGGAAGGCCGGCGACGAGCCGGAATCTCTGCTCCTGCACAGAGAGATCGTCGAGAGCCTGGCTGAACTGTCCGCTGCGGCGCTCCATGTCCTGCAGGCTGCTGATCAGCTGCCGATTCTCGGCTCGATAGCGCGCAAGCTGCTCCGCCGCATCCTGCCGCCCCAACACGCTGGCGACGAAAGCGGACGCCATCATCACGAGTACGGCCGCCGTGACTCCGGCAGCTCTCGCACGGCGTTTCTCAATGCGATAGCTGCGCGCCCGCCCCCCGCTCCCGGGCAGTATCTGTATTGTCCAGTACGAAGTTTCTTTCAATGGTCCAGCCGTAGGATCCATGGGTTGGCTACCACTTGACCATTCGGGCTCGGCGGCGCTCCCCGCAGGCACTTGAAGACCGTGCAACTTCCCGGCGGGTCGCCGCGGGACGGTCGATCCATCGTCCGCAGCCGCAAATGGGCCGCTGAAGCTATCCGCGGTCGGCAACCAGTGTCAACGTCAACGCATACCCGCGTCGACGCTTACCCCCCGCCCGGGGGTCGGGTTCCGGCGGCGGAGGGATGCGTCCGCCAATTGGTGTTCCCGGCGATCAGGGACGCGGGAAGAGGACGCCGCCCGGACGCACGGTCTTGAGCCCGGCCAGAGACGCTTCAAGATGCCCGAAGTCGGGTGGCGAACCGTCGCCCCCCAGCGTCCGCCAGATTTCGGCGGCTTTCACGGGAGTGAAGGGGGCGAGCATCGCGGCCACCGTACCGAGCGCCGCGATGAGCTGCGACAGCACGCCGTCGAGGCCGCCCGTGTCCGCGCTGCCGGCCGCGTCGCGTTCCGCCTTCGCCAGCGCCCACGGCTTCGTCTCGTCCACGAACCCGTTCGCGGAACGCACGATCTCGAACGCCGCCGCCAGACCCCGGTGCAGCAGGTAGCCGTCCATGGCTGTGTGGTACTCCGAGAGGGCCAGCGCCGTCTTCTCCGCGAGCGCTCCTCCCCCTGGCGGCGGTACGTCCCCTCCGCGGTACCGCGAGACCATGGAGACCACGCGATTCAGGAGATTGCCGAGGTCGTTGGCCAGATCCGACGTGTAGCGGCGGTCGAACTGCTCGATGAAGGCCTCCGTCGATGGGTAGTCGCGGTCGCCATCCCAGGGCACCTCCCGCAGCAGGAAGTACCGCAGCGCGTCCGGCCCGTGCCGTTCGATGAGTTCGACGAGCCCGAGTTCCGTTCCCGCCGACTTCGAGAGCTTGGCCCCGCCGATCTTGATGAAGCCGTGGCCCCACACGCTCTTCGCCGGCTCCACGCCCGCCGCCAGCAGCATGGCCGGCCAGTACACGCAGTGGAAGCGCGTGATGTCCTTGCCGATGATGTGCAGGTCCGCCGGCCAGAACTTCCCGAACGCCTCGCCGTCCGGATAACCGATGGCCGTGATGTAGTTCGACAGGGCATCGAACCACACGTAGACCGTGTGCTCCTCATCCCCCGGGAAGGGGACGCCCCAGCGAATCCTCGAGCGGGAGGCCGAGATGTCGTCCAGCCCGGACTCCAGCAGCCGGGTGATCTCGTTGCGCCGCGTGCGGGGCCGGACCGAGGCCGGATCGTTCCGCAGGCGTGAGAGGAGCGTGTCGCGGTAGTCGGAGAGCCGGAAGAACCAGTTCTCCTCCTCGGTCCACTCGACCTCGCGTCCGGGGTGGAGCGGGCAGCGCCCATCCGCCAGTTCGTCGTCCTTCTTGAAGGCTTCGCAGCCGGCGCAGTAGTGGCCCTCGTACTTCGAGCGGCGGAAGTCTCCGTTGGCGGCGATCCGCTCCATGAGGGCGGTCAGGCCGCGGTGGTGGCGCGGTTCCGACGTCCGGATGAAATCGTCGTTCGACAGACCCAGGCGTTGCCAGACATCCAGGAAGGCCTCGGCGATGCGGTCGACCCATTCCCGCGGGGCCGCTCCCTGCTTCTCCGCCTCCTGCTGGACCTTCTGCCCGTGCTCGTCCATTCCGATGAGGAAATGGACCTCGTCCCCGCGGGCGCGGCGGTATCGGGCGATCGCGTCGGCGCCGATCTTCTCGATCGCGTGGCCCAGGTGCGGGTCGCCGTTCGAGTAGTCGATCGCCGTCGTGAGATAGAACCGGGGCACTACCTGCGGTCCAGCTCGGCCCGCCGCGCCGCGCGCCGCTCGTCCCGCAGCTGCGCGAGCGGGATGGTACGGATCTCGCCGTCGCCCGCCTGAAGCGACACGGTCTCCTCGAACAGATCCCACGATTTCACGTTCTCGCGGCCGTTGGCGGTTCGGATCGTTTTGCCGACGGGCGGGAAGCGCTTCTTCGCCTGCGCGTACACGGCGTGCTCGTAGCGGAGGCAGTTCATGAGCCGGCCGCAGGCGCCCGAAATCTGGCTCGGATTGAGCGAGAGGCCCTGATCCTTGGCCAGCTGCAGCGTGACCGGTTCGATGGACGTGAGCCACGAGCGGCAGCAGAGTTCGCGGCGGCAGCGGCCCAGCCCGCCGAGACGGCGCGCCTCATCGCGGACCCCGATCTGCCGCAGGTCGATCCGGGTCCGGAACGAGCGGGCCATGTCCCGCACAAGGGCGCGGAAGTCGACCCTCTTCTCGGCGGTGAAGTACACCGTGAGCTTGTTGCGGTCCCACTGCCACTCCGCCTCGCTCACCTTCATGCGCAGCCGGTGCTTCGTCACGAGTTCGCGCGTGCGCCGGCGCACCTCGAGTTCCTGGTCGCGAAGCTGCTGCAGCCGCAGGACGTCGGCCGGCGCGGCGCGGCGGATCACGCGGCGGGACGGCGGCGGGACGGTGCGGGCGCCCACGCTGTCGCAGCCCCCTTCGCAGGCGAGATCCCCGGCCGCGGCCGCGCGCTTCACCCACCCGATGTCCTGTCCGCGGTCGGCCTGCACCACGACATACTCCCGTTCCGCCAGCCCGGGAGCGCCGCTGTAGGCGAAGAAATCGGAACGAAGCCCCTTGAACTGGACTTCGAGGATCTGGCGTCGGGCTCCCGCCGCCGGATCCGGCGTGGCCGCGGGCCCCGGGGACGTGTCGGGATTCGGCGCGGATGGCTGCGTGCGGGGGGCGCCGTTTGCCGGCTCGCCGCCGGGGCGCGCAGGAAGGGGCGGGCCAGGCCGGACCGGGCGCGGCCGGCGGCGCTCGCTCACCTCTCCTCCCAGGCGCCGATGGCGTAGAACTTGTCCCGCCGCCCCTCGACCAACTCGCGCGGCTTCAGCTTCGCAAGCTCACGCAGGTGACGCCGGATGGCGGCCCCCATGGCCTCGATGGCGGCCTCCGGATCGGTATGCGCCCCTCCCTGGGGCTCCGGGATGACCTGATCCACGACGCCCTGATCCTGAAGATCGCGGGCGGTGAGCTTGAGGGCTTCCGCGGCCTTTTCGGAGTGCTCGCGGCTGCGCCACAGGATCGCGGCGCACCCTTCGGGCGAGATCACGGAGTAGATCGCGTTCTCCATCATGAGGACGCGGTCCCCCACGCCGATCCCCAAGGCCCCGCCCGAGCCCCCCTCGCCGATGACGCAACTCACGATGGGGACCTTCAGGCCCGCCATCACGGCGAGGTTGCGGGCGATCGCTTCCGCCTGGCCCCGCTCCTCGGCGCCGATGCCGGGATACGCTCCCTGCGTGTCGATGAAGGTCACGACGGGGCGGCCGAACTTCTCGGCAAGCCGCATCAGACGCTTCGCCTTGCGGTATCCCTCGGGGTGGGGAGAACCGAAGTTGCGGCGCAGGTTCTCCTTCATCTCCCGCCCCTTCTGGTGCCCGATGGCCATGACCGAGTAGTCGCCCAGGCGGAGCCATCCGCCGACGATCGCCGGGTCGTCGCGGAAGACGCGGTCGCCCTTCAACTCGAAGAAATCCGTGCCGATCCCCTGGATGTAGTCGAGCGAGAAGGGACGGTCCTGGTTGCGGGCGAGCTTCACCCGGTCGAAACGCGACAGCCGGGCCATGGCCTCGTCGTGCGCGGCGGCGAGCTGGGCTTCCAGCGGCCCCAGTTCGGCGCTCACGTCGATCCCGCTTTCTCTGGCCTTGTTCCGAAGCTCCTCCACATGGTTGCGGAGCTCGGCCAGGCCTTCCTGTTCTATCGACATACGCGATCGTCTCTCGGTCCAGGAGCCGGCATCCATCCCTGGCGGGCCGGCCTGCTGCCTGCACAAACTGGCCCCGCCGACGGTGATCCGGCCAGCGGGCGGCCGGACGGGCGACGACCCGTCAGCCGCTCCGGACCAGTTTTACGCCGCTTCCGCCCAGCAGCGTGCGCAGTTCCTCGACCAGCGTCGGAGTCGGCGCCACGCGCAGCGTTCGCGACGCGAAACGCGGTGGCCCCGCCTCGTCCTCCTGCGCCCCGTGCCCGGCTTCCACGTACAGCGGCCCGAGTCCCGGCGAAGCTTCCAGCAACTCCCGGGCCCGGATGAACGCACCGGGCTCCAGAGGTTCGTCCTCGCGGAGTTCAATCAGGATCCCCACCCGTCCCTCCTCCTGCACCTCCGCCAGGGGCCGCACGGAGTCGAGGAAAATGGGCGGATCGTCGTCATCCCGCGAGTTGTTCGATACGGTGCCCGTGATCAGGACCGGCCGGTCGTCGGTGAGCAAACCACGGTTCTGCTGCCAGACTTCGCCGAACACGAGCGTGGTCGCCGTGCCGTGAAAGTCCTCGATCGTGAGCCGTGCCCACTCGCGGCCGTCCTTGCGCGCGGTGCGCACCGACGTCTCGGTGATGACGCAGGGGACCTCGACGGTCCGGTCGCGGTGCTCGCGCAGGCTCGTCGTCTTCGCCTCCAGCGAGTACAGGTCGACGAGATCCCGGTAGCGCTCGAGGGGGTGTCCCGAAATATAGAACCCGAGGCCTTCCTTCTCCCTGCGGAGCCGGTCGCGCTCGCTCCACGCCGAGACGATCGGGAGTTCGACCTCCGGCCTCGCCTCCGCGGCATCGCCTCCGAACAGGCTGGTCTGGCCGCTCTCGGCCTCCTGCCGCCTCAACTGCGCCTCGTTCATCATGACGTCGAGGCCGGCCGCCAGCGCGGCGCGGTCGCCGAGGTCATCGAGCGCCCCGGCTCCGATCAGGGCTCCGATCACGCGCGAGTTGTTGAGCCGCAGGTCGATCCGTTCGAGGAAATCGAGGAAACTCTCGAACGGCGCCTCGGCGCGGGCGGTACGAATCGACTTGATCGCGGAATGTCCCACGCCCTTGATCGCGCCGAGCCCGAACCGGATCGCCGACTTCCCGGGATCATCCGGATCGTCCACCACCGTGAAGCGATAGCCCGACTCCTTCACCGACGGGGGAAGCACGCGGATCCCGAGCTTCCGCGCGGCGCCGATGTACGACACGACCGCGTCCGTGCTGCCGATCTCCGAGGACAGCAGGCCGGCCATGAACTCGGCCGGATAGTGCGCCTTCAGCCACGCGGTCCGGTAGGAGAGGAGCGCGTACGCGACGCTGTGCGCCTTGTTGAAACCGTAGCGGCCGAAGGTGCGGATGAGTTCGGCGATCTCGCCCGCCTTCGGCTTCGCCACGCCGCGCTCGACCGCGCGCTTGACGAATTCCCCGAGCACCCGGTCCGTGAGGTCGGCGTCCTTCTTGCCCACGGCCTTCCTGAGCACGTCGGCTTCGGCGAGCGAGAAGCCGGCGAGCAGGTTGGCGGCGCGCATCACCTGTTCCTGATAGGTGATGACCCCGTACGTCGGCTCGAGGATCTCCTTCAGGTCGGGATGAGGATACTCGACCGGCTTCTTGCCGCGCTTGCGCTCGATGTAGACGTCCGTCATCCCGGAATCGAGTGGGCCTGGGCGGATGAGCGCGTTCACGGCCACGAGGTCGTCGAAGCGGTCGCAGCGCATCGCGCGCAGCTTGTCCGTCGCGAGGCTGGACTCGAACTGGAAGACCCCTTTCGTGCGGCCGCCCGCGAGCATCTCGTACACGGCGGAGTCCTCGAGGCCGATCTCCTCCCAGTCCACGCGGTTCCCGTGCCGCTCCTCCACGTTCCGCGCCGCGTCGGCGATCACGGTCAGCGTGCGCAGGCCCAGGAAGTCCATCTTGAGCATGCCCGCCTTCTCGAGCGCGTTCATGTCGAACTGCGTGATCACCGTGTCCGCGCCGCTCTTCGTGTCCGAGCAGATGGGCACGTAGTCGTCCAGCGGTCCCGGCGCGATCACGACCCCCGCCGCGTGCACCGAACTGTGGCGCGCGAGTCCCTCGATGCGTTCCGCGTAGTCGAGGAGCTTCCTGACCTGGGCGTCCTCGCGGTCGCTCTCGGCCAGTTCTCCCACCTTCTTCCTCGCCTCCGCCACCGTGAGCGAGAAGCCCGGCGTCGACGGCACGAGCTTCGCGAGCCGGTCCGTGTCCGAAGGCGAGAAGCCGAGCACCCGGCCCACGTCCCGGATCACCGCGCGCGCCTTCATCGTCCCGAAGGTGATGATCTGCCCGACCGAAGCCTGGCCGTACTTCTCCCGCACGTAGTCGATGACCTCGCCGCGGCGCTCGTAGCAGAAGTCGATGTCGATGTCCGGCATCGAGACGCGTTCCGGATTCAGGAAGCGCTCGAAGAGGAGGTCGAACTCGAGCGGATCCACGTCGGTGATGCCGAGCGCGTAGCAGATGATCGAGCCCGCGGCCGACCCGCGGCCGGGCCCGACCGGGATCTCCCGCTCGCGCGCCGCGACGATGAAGTCCCACACGATGAGCAGGTAGCCCGCATACCCCGTGTTCTCGATGACCCCGAGTTCGTAGTCGAGACGGTCGCGCACCGCGTCGGGCAGGGGATCGCCGTACTTGGACTTCGCCCCTTCCGTCGCCTGGTGTCGCAACATCTCCATCGGCTCGGAGAAGCGGTCGGGGAGCGGGAACCCCGGCAGCTGGTACTGCTTCTCGACCTTGACGTCGCAGCGCTCGGCGATGCGCACCGTCTCGGCGAGCAGGCCGGGCAGGTCCGGGAAGAGTTCCGCCATCTCGTCGGCGGTCTTGAAGTAGCTCTCCTCGCCGTGGAAGCGCAGCCGGTCGGGGTCGTCCTTGTCCTTGCCCGTCCCGATGCAGAGGAGCGTGTCGTGCGCGTCGGCGTCCTCGCGGCGCATGTAGTGCGCGTCGTTGGTGACGACCAGCGGGAGCCCGAGTTCCTCGGAGATCCCGATGATGCCCCGGTTCACCAGATCCTGCTGCGGGATCCCGTGGTCCTGGAGTTCGAGCCAGTAGCGGTCGCTGAACACCCGCGCGTGCCATTCCGCGGCCCGCTTCGCCTCCTCGTACCTCTCGTACTGCAGGTAGCGCGCGACCTCGCCGGCGAGGCAGGCGGAGAGGCAGATGATCCCGTCCGCGTATTGCTCCAGCATCTCGTGATCGACGCGGGGCCGGCGGTAGAACCCCTCCGTGTACCCGATCGACGAGAGCTTGATGAGATTCGCGTACCCGCGCCGGCTCTCGGCGAGCAGCACGAGGTGGGCGTAGTGGGCCGGAGCGCCTTCTTCGAGCTTGCGGGAGCGGCGGTCGCCGTACGCGACGTAGACCTCGCAACCGATGATCGGCTTGATCCCCCGGGCGCGGGCCTTCTCCTGGAACTCCCACGCGCCGTGGAGGTTGCCGTGGTCCGTGAGGGCGAGGGCGGGCATGCCCAGTTCGACCGCACGGTCAACGAGGTCGTCTATCCGGTTCGCGCCGTCGAGGAGGGAGTACTCGCTATGTGTGTGAAGATGAACGAACGACACTAGGCACCGGACTCGACGCAGCGGAACGACCCGAGTATCTCCTGCAGTTGCAGCATGTACTCGTACTTGGCCCGGTTCGGCGAATAGAGCCACGCATCGACGAAGTAGGTGCGCGCCGGACAGTTCACGAGCCAGACGATGAACGGGCCGGCGGCGGGGAATCCGCCGGACTCATCCTGCCAGACGCCGGTCACTTCCAGGGCCGGGCGGTCCTCCCACAGGAAGCTGACCACGCTCGAATTCGAGTCGTCGATGCGCTGCGGGACGTTGTAGTGCACCGCATCGATCTCGGCCCGCCACTCCAGCGCCAGATCCTTCGTCAGCGAGTCGACGGCCGGGCGCGACGCGACGAGCACCGAGCGGATGAGGTCGCTCGGGTCGGGGTTGTCGTTGCGCAGGATGACCAGGCTGTCCCCTCCGCCGAGATCGCGGGCGATCCGGTCGTAGACTTCGGGGATCATGATGGAGAACCCGAACCGCCGCCCGAGATCTGTGGCGAGGGCGGTGTCGGCCGGCGTCACGTACATGCGCCGCATCACGAACTCGCGGTAGTTCGTGTCCACCGCGTTCAGGACGGATGGAAGCGCCGCGACCCACGATTCCGCCTCCCGGCCCGCGCGCAGCAGGACACCCGTCACGGTCTGGCTGAGCGCCCACACGTCGGACGCCTGGAAGACGCGGCCCGGCTCCAGCGCGCCGAGGTCCTGTCCCGCCTGATCCGCCACTTCCGCCAGCAACGGGTCGTCGTCCGTCCCGAACACGATCAGGTTACGGAACAGTTTCAGGTCCCCGACGTTCTCGTGGCCGGGGTCGACGAAGGTGACCTCGTACTGTTTCTCGTTGCGGCTCGTGAAGATCGTGGGCTCCAGGACCTGTCGGGTCTCCTCCTCCACTTGCTGCGAGAGATCTTCGGGAGCGAGGATGATGAGGCTGTTCGCCTCTCCGAAAGCCGTCTGCTTGTTGCAGGCGGAGAGGACCAGGAGGGTGGCCGGGAGAAGCGCCGCTGCGGCGCCGAAGGGACGGTTTTTCATGCGAGTGAAGCTAGACAGGCAGGCTGGCGGCGGCAATCGAACACGGGCCCTCGCGGGGAGGATTTCGCCATGAGCACGCGCCGCGATTTTCTCGCCGCCTGGACCCGCTCCGCGGCCCTCTGCGCGCTGGCGCCGCTACCCTTCGCGCAGTTCGGCCCCGGGGCCTCCGTGGGCGGCCGCAACCTCGGCCCGCGCACCGGCCGCCGGGCCTCGGCGCAGCGCTTCCCGTTCGGACTCGGGGTGGCGTCGGGCGAGCCGACCGCGGACGGCGTCGTCCTGTGGACGCGTCTGCTCGACCTGCCCGGCGACCCCGCCGCCGCGACCCCCGTGCGCTGGGAGGTCGCCTCCGACGACAGCTTCCGCACCGTGGTCCGCCGCGGCGAGGCGGCCGCGCTGGCGGAACTCGGCCGTTCCGTGCATGCCGAGGTCGGCGGTCTCGAACCCGCGCGCGACTACTGGTACCGCTTCCACGCCGCCGGAGCGACGAGCCCCGTCGGCCGCACGCGCACCGCCCCCGCCCCCGGCACCCTCCCCGACCGCTTCGATTTCGTCTTCGTCTCGTGCCAGCACTACGAGCGCGGCTGGTACACCGGCTACCGCCACATGGCCGCCGAGTCGCCGTCCCTCATCGTGCACCTCGGCGACTACATCTACGAGAGCGGCCCCGGCATCGGGCCCAACCTCGTGCGCCGCCACGACACCGAGGAACCCCGCACCCTCGAGGCCTACCGCGCCCGCTACGCCCTATATAAAAGGGACCCCGACCTCCAGGCCGCCCACGCCGCCGCCCCCTGGGTCTTCACCCCCGACGACCACGAGGTCGACAACGACTGGGCCGGCACCCACAACACCGAGCAGATGACCCGCGAGTCCTTCCTCGCCCGCCGCACCGCCGCCTTCCAGGCCCTGTACGAACACTTCCCCCTCCGCCGAACCTCCTTCCCGACCGGCCCCGACGCCCAACTCTACCGCCGCCTCGACTTCGGCTCCCTGATGCGGCTACACGTCCTCGACACCCGCCAATACCGCACCCTCCAACCCTGCGGAGGCCGCCGCCAACCCCCCTGCCCCGAACAACACGCCGAAGACGCCACCATCCTCGGCCGCCCCCAGGCCGACTGGCTCCTCGACGGCCTCGACGGGTCTCCGGCTCGCTACAACATCCTCGCCAACCAGGTCTTCATGGCCCGCCTGTTGGAAGGCGAAGAGACCCTCACCCTCGCCATGGACAAGTGGGACGGCTACCCCGCCGACCGCACCCGCCTCATGACCTTCCTCCACGACCGCCGCCCCTCCAACCCCATCGTCCTCACCGGCGACCTCCACACCAACTGGGTCAACGACCTCAAACTAGACTTCGACCGCCCCGCTTCCCCGATCGTCGGCACCGAATTCGCCGGCACCTCCATCAGCTCCAGCGGAGACGGCGTCGACACCGGCCCCCAGGGCGAAAACGCCATGAGCCACAACCCCCACATCAAGTTCTTCAACGCCCAACGCGGCTACGTCCGCTGCACCCTGACCCCGCAGCGGTTGCGGGCCGACTTCCGAGTCATGCCCTACGTGACCCGCCCCGACGCCCCCATCGCCACGCGCGCGAGCTATGTAGTAGAGAACGGAATCCCCGGCGCCCAGGAAACCTGAAGCGGTCGCGCGCCGATCTTTTTCGGGGCCCGTAGCTCAGCCTGGTTAGAGCGCACGCCTGATAAGCGTGAGGTCGAAGGCGTAGCACCCCCACGGCCGGGAACGGGCCCTCCGATGGTTAGGTCGTCATGGTCGACCTGCGGGTGGCAACTGTCGATTCCGATCGAGAATGACACCCGATGGGAGATGACGAGCCCAAGAGCAGAATCCTCGGTGCCAAGGAAACTTGAACGCGCCGCTCCGTGCCCTTAGGATGGACCCCGCCCGGTGCCCGACCCTCCGTCACGAACGAAGCGGTCGCGCGCCGGTCTTCTTAAGGGCCCGTAGCTCAGCCTGGTTAGAGCGCACGCCTGATAAGCGTGAGGTCGGTAGTTCAACCGAGCGCCCGCCTCGGGCGCGAGCTCGGTGAAGCAGCGGCCCTGCAAGGGACGGTGCTTCGCCAACTCTACCCGGGCCCACGCTCCCCGGTCGCGAAGCTTCGACCTGCTCCCTCTCTGGCCCAATGTGGAGCACGCCCACGGCCGGGAGCGGGCCCTCCGATGGTTAGGCTCGTCGTGGTCGACCTGTTGGTGGCAACTGTCAATTCCGATCGAGAATGACACCCGGCGGGAGATGACGAGCTCAAGAGCGGAATCCCCGGTGCCCAGGAAACTTGAACGCGCCGCGCCGCGCCCATAGGATGGAGTCCGCCCGGCGCCCGACCCTCCTTCAGAACGGAACGATCGCGCGCCGATCTTCTTCGGGGCCCGTAGCTCAGCCTGGTTAGAGCGCACGCCTGATAAGCGTGAGGTCGGTAGTTCAAATCTACCCGGGCCCACTATCCCACCATCGGATCCGACCCCCCGCCTCCGCTCCAATGGCGAGCGACCTCACGGACGATCAAGTCGCCCCCGGTGGTTCAACCGAGCGCCCGCTTCGGGCGCGAACTCGGTGAAGGAGCGGCCCCGCAGGGGACGCTGCTTCACCCAATCTACCCGGGCCCTCTCTCCCGCCGGCTACGATCTTCGCCAAGCGCTCCGATCCCAGAGCGACCTCACAGGCGAAGCGTCGCCACGGGGTTCAAACCAAGTACGCCTTAGCGTGCCAGCTCGGTGAAGCAGCGGATCGCCACTGACCCGGATCACGGCAGGGAATTGTCTAAAGCCATCCAGGACTGCACGATCTGCGTTTTCTGTCGTTGGGCTGGACCCTGCTGTACCGTGCCGTGAGAGCGGGAACAACAGTGTTGAACGGCGGGAACTCTCAGCTGTCGCTGACGCGGCATCGCACCGGAGAATCAGACACCGTTGCGAACGTGTGGAACCCGGCCAAACCCGGGTCGGGTGACGTGATCCGCCCGGTAGCCCCGACCGTTCCGAATGAGGGAGAAACCATAGCGTCACGATAGGTGCGCGCCAGTCCCCTGAACCCGCGCCCTGCAGGGGATCGGCATTCCTTACGTCGCAAGACCGGCGCGGGGCGACCTGATAGATTGGTGGCATGAACCATGTCCACATGACCACCTGCGCCATCGCCGACCCCGGCGACGGATGCGTTTGGGGATCGCGCGGCACCCGTGCCGCGAACGACCCAACTGACACACCCGCTCCCACGCCGACCCTCTCCCGCGCTTCCTGACCATGGCCTTACGCAAGTCCCACCTATACGCATCGCTCTGGCGGAGTTGCGACCAGCTGCGCGGCGGGATGGACGCGTCGCAGTACAAGGACTACGTCCTGACGCTGCTGTTCATGAAGTACGTCTCGGACAAGTACGCGGACATCGACGACCCGTACCCGGACATCGTGGTGCCACCGGGCGGCGGTTTCTCCGACATGGCCGCGCTCAAGGGCACGAAGGAGATCGGCGACGGGATCAACAAGGTCATCGGCATGCTCGCCGACGCCAATGGGGCTCTGCTCAGGGGCGTGATCGACCAAGCCGACTTCAACGACGAGAGCAGGCTGGGCAGGGGCCGGGAGATGACGGACCGGCTCACAAAGCTGGTCGGAATCTTCGAGGGGCTCGATTTCCGCGCCAACCGCGCCCATGGCGACGACCTCTTGGGCGACGCCTACGAGTACCTCATGCGGCACTTCGCGACCCAGTCGGGCAAGAGCAAGGGACAGTTCTACACCCCGGCGGAGGTATCGCGCACCATGGCCCGGGTCATTGGGATCGGGTCGGACACGACCCGCGACCGTTCCGTCTACGATCCCACCTGCGGCTCCGGCTCGCTGCTCATCAAGGCCTCGGACGAAGCTCCGCAGGGGTTGACCGTCTTCGGGCAGGAGATGGACGTGGCGACGTGGACGATGGCCCGCATGAACATGATCCTGCATGGCCACACGGCGGCCGAGATTGAGCGCGGCAACACGCTTGCCGCGCCGCGCTTCACCGACAGGCGCGGGCTCCTCCAGCGATTCGACTTCGCCGTGGCCAATCCGCCCTTCTCGACGAAGGCTTGGTCGAACGGTCTCGACCCGACGCACGACGCGTTTCGCCGCTTCGAGTACGGCATCCCACCGGCGAAGAACGGCGACTACGCCTTCCTCCTCCATCTCGTCACCTCGCTCAAGAGCACCGGCAAGGGCGCGATCATCCTCCCTCACGGTGTACTCTTCCGTGGCAGCCGCGAGGCGGCCATCCGCTGCAATCTCGTCAAACGCGGACTGATCCGGGGCGTCATCGGGCTGCCCGCCAACCTCTTCTACGGCACCGGGATCCCGGCGTGCATCGTCGTGATCGACAAGGAGGACGCGGCCACGCGCAGGGGCATCTTCATGGTGGACGCAAGCGGGGGCTTCCGTAAGGACGGAGCCAAGAACCGTCTCCGCGAGCGCGACATTCACCGCATCGTCGATGTCTTCAACGGCCAGCGGGACACGCCCGGTTACGCACGCATGGTGCCGATCGACGAGATCGCCAGCGAGGCCAACGACTACAACCTGAACATCCCCCGCTACATCGACTCCAGCGAGCGGGAGGACCTTCACGACCTAGGCGGGCACCTCCATGGAGGCATCCCGGACGGCGACGTTGACGCTCTCGACCGCTACTGGAAGGTGTTCCCGAGCTTGCGGCGGGCGTTGTTCGCGCCGGGTCGCCGTCCGGGATACAGCGGAGCGCGCACGTCGCCGGACGAGGTTAGAGCGGTCGTTCTCGGACATGACGAATTCACGACGTACCGGGAGCGGGTGCGGGGCGCTTTCGACGATTGGCGGCGCGAGCACGAGTTCCGTCTGCACGGGCTTGGCGTGGGCGACTCCCCGAAGGCGCTGATACGGGAGCTATCCGAGGATCTACTGAGACGCTTCGCCGATCTCCCACTAATCGACTGCTACGACGTTTACCAGTGCCTGATGGACTACTGGGACGGGGTCATGCAGGACGACGTGTATTTGCTGGTGACAAGCGGGTGGGGTTCCGGGTGCCAGCTACGTTCGGTGGAAGAGGGCGAGGAACCAGACTACTCCCGAAAGGTCGGTCGCAAGACCTACAAGTATATCGGGACGTTGATTCCAACTTCTCTCGTTGTCACACGGTTTCTCTCCGACGAGCAGGATCTCGTCGATTCCGTCGAAGCGAAGCTCTCCCTAGCCTCGCAGGAAAGGACCGATTTTGAGGAAATCCATACTGCGGACGACGGGGCGCTGAGTGGACTCGAAGGCAAGAATGGGGTCACCAAGAGCAACGTCGATGCCCGTGTTGGAGATCTCAAGGGCGCAATTCTCCAAGCCTATTCTGCGGGAACTCTTGAGTTCACCCGCGCCAGGGCGATAGCTAAGACGAAATTCGGCTCCCGCCCTTGGGAGCCCGGGCATTCGGATGATGAAGGTCTATTCCCTGAACTAGATGTCCTGCACGAGTGGCTTCGGTACACCAAGGCGGAGTCCGATCTCCGCAAGGAGCGCAAGTGCAAGACGGACGACCTGTATGAGCAGGTCGAGGTACAGTATCGGAATCTCACCGAGAATGAGATCCGCTCGCTCGTGGTTGGCGACAAGTGGATGGCCAGCCTTGAGAGCACCATTGGGCGGGAGGTGGAGCGGCTGACCGGTGGGTTAGTGGATCGGGTTAGGGTGCTGGAACGGCGATATGCGGAGCCGCTACCGGAGCTTGCGCGGCACGCAGAGGACCTTGAAGCCTGCGTGAGGTCGCACCTGCACGACATGGGGATCGCGGAGTGAGCGGGCGGGGCAGGTATGGGGGGAAGTGGCAGACCGCGCCGTTGTCTGCAATGGCGTCGATCCGTGACAAGAGGGTTGAGCCGTCTGAGGTGGAGGGCGGGACGTTGTGCGTCGAGCTTGAGCACATCGGCCAGGGAAATGGTCGTCTGACCGGATATGGCACCGCCGAGCGTGTCTCCACGAAATGCCGGTTTGAGATCGGAGATATTCTGTTTGGACGGCTGCGACCCTACCTCCGGAAGTGGTGGCATGCAGATCGTCCGGGCATCTGCTCCACAGAAATTTGGCCCTTGGTACCCGATTCGTCGAGGACCGACAGCACCTTCCTCTACACCCTTGTGCAAGCGGGCCGGCTGCATGACGCAGCCAACGCTTCCTACGGGACCCACATGCCGAGGGCGGACTGGAGTGTCGTTGCCGAAGTCGAGTTGCCCCTCCCTCCCCTCCCCGAGCAGCGGGCGATCGCCGCCGTCCTAACCGACGTGGACGCCCTGATCGGGTCGTTGGAGGCGTTGATCGCGAAGAAGCGGGCGATCAAGCGGGCCGCGATGCAGCAACTCCTGACCGGCAGGACGCGGCTACCGGGGTTCAGCGGAGAGTGGGCGACGAGGCGGATCGCCGCACTGGCCGAAGTGGATCCAGAGAATCTGCCAAGCAGCACGAGTCCGGGATTCGCCTTCAACTATATTTCGCTGGACGATGTGGATGCTGGCCGTCTTGTTGGCTACTCACGGGAGTCGTTCGCGACGGCTCCGTCCCGGGCACGACGGGTCGTGCGACAGGGCGACGTACTCATGTCGACGGTGCGCCCGGCCTTGCAAGGACACTTGCTTTTCTCCGGCCAAGCGCCGAACGCCATTTGCTCGACGGGGTTCGCCGTTCTTCGGACCAAGCCAAACGAGGGAGACTCTCGGTTCCTGTTTGCCCATTTGTTGGGCGATGTCGTTGGTGCCCAAGTCCAGAGCCTTCTTGCGGGCTCGAACTACCCCGCGATCAACAGTGCTGATGTCGCAAGGCTGAGAATCACCTGTCCTCCCACCTTAGCTGAACAGCGCGCCATCGCCACCGTCCTCACCGACATGGGCGACGAGATCGCCGCGCTCGAGAGCCGCTTGGACAAGACCCGTGCGATCAAGCAGGGCATGATACAGCAGCTTCTCACTGGAGCCGTCCGGCTGCCGATCTCCGATGACGGACTGGAAGGCGAATCGCATGACGCCTGAGACCCACAACGTCGAGTGGAAGCGGTCCTGGCGGGACGAGCACCTGAAGTGGATCTGCGGGTTTGCCAACGCGCAGGGCGGCGTGCTGGAGTTCGGTAAGAGCGACCGAGGCGAGGTGGTTGGGGTCGACGGGGTGCTCGGGCTGCTCGAAGAGATCCCCGGCAAGGCGCAATCGCTGCTCGGCATCATCGTGGACGTCAATCTGAAGTCGGAGTCCGGCCGCGAGTACCTCGAAATCGCGGTCGAGCCGCGTCCGAACCCGATCAGCTTCAAGGGAGAGTTTCACTACCGTAGTGGCAGCACCAAGCAGGTGCTGCGGGGTGCCGCGCTGAGCCGGTTCCTGCTCGCTAGGTACGGGAGGATGTGGGACGACATGCCGCTGCCCGGAGTCGGGCTGAAGGACTTGGACGCCCGCGTGGTCGATGCGTTCCGCCACAGAGCCGTGGGGAGCGGGCGGCTTCCCGCCGAGGTCCTTGGCGAGCCCATCGAGAGCCTCGTCGAAAACCTGAACCTTCGGGACGGGGAGCACCTGAAGAGGGCTGTCGCGCTTCTCTTCCATCCGTCGCCCGGAAGGCTCGTGCCGGACGCGTATGTCAAGATCGGCTACTTCCGGGGGTCGGAACTGCTGTTTCAGGACGAGATCGAGGGCGACCTGTTCGCGCAGGTGGGCCGCGCGATGGACCTGCTGTACACGAAGTACACGCGCGGCCTCGTCTCCTATGACGGCGTCTACCGGGTCGAGACCTTCCCCGTGCCGCGCGAGGCGATGCGGGAGGCGGTGATAAACGCGATCATCCACCGCGACTACGCGAGCCCCACGACGATCCAGATTCGGGTCCGGGACGACCGGATAGCGACCTGGAACGCGGCCCATCTGAACCCCGAATGGACGGCGGAACTGCATGCCGAGGAGATGTCTTCGCGGCCGCATAACCCGCGCATCGCCTACTCCTTCTTCCGGGCCGGAATGATCGAGGCGTGGGGGCGCGGCATCCGCCGGATCGTGGACATTTTCCGCGACGCGGGGAACCCCGCGCCGACGTGGCGACTCGACGCGGGCGGGGATGGCCTGTGGGTGCGGTTCCCGTTCTCGGAGATCTATCGGGCCGCCGACGCGGCAGCGCGCGGGAACGCGGCGGGGAACACTCCCCCAGATACTACCCAGACGACTACCCAGAAGCCGGCCGGAACTACCCGGAAACCCACCCGCGACCGGATCGTGGATTGTCTCCGGGCCGCGCCCGGACTGACCCGGGCGGCGCTTGCCGAGCGGGTCGGCCTGTCGCCGGACGGGGTCAAGTACCACCTGCAAGACCTGAAGGCGGCCGGAGTCATCCGCCGTGTCGGCTCGGACAGGACGGGACATTGGGAGGTACTGCGGTGACACCGGTGAACCGTGAAGAGGACGGTGGAATGGCTGCCGTCGGCGATCTTGAGGTTAAGACCCAGCGGCGGGTCATTGCGCTGTTCCGGGACCGCTTGGGCTACCAGTATCTCGGCGACTGGCGGGACCGGGACGACAACCGAAACATCGAGACCCGCCTCCTTGAGCGGTTCCTCGTCGACCAAGGCCATGCTTCGGTCCTGATCGCCAAGGCGATGCGCGAGTTCGAGAAGGCCGCCGCGCTGGGCGGTGGCCGGAACCTATATGAGGCCAACGGGGAGGCGTACCGCCTGCTCCGCTACGGAGCAAAGGTCAAGCCCGGGGTCGAGGAGAACGCCCAGACCGTCCACCTGATCGACTGGAAGGATCCGGCCGCCAACCACTTCGCCATCGCCGAGGAGGTCACGGTCGCGGGCGGGAACACGAAGCGGCCCGACCTGGTGCTCTACGTCAACGGGATCGCCATCGGCGTGATCGAGCTCAAGCGCTCGACGGTCTCGGTCGGCGAGGGCATCCGCCAGAACCTCTCGAATCAGGAGCGGCACTTCATTCGGCCCTTCTTCACCACCGTCCAACTCGTGATGGCGGGCAACGACAGCCAGGGTCTTCGCTATGGTGTGATCGGCACTCCCGAGAAGCACTGGCTCCGCTGGAAGGAGCCGGACGGCAGCGGCGACGGCGAAGACTCGCCGCTGCTTCGCGAACTCGCCCACCTCTGCGCCCCCGAGCGCCTGCTTGAACTGATCCACGATTTCGTGGCGTTCGACGCGGGCGTTAAGAAGATCTGCCGTCACAACCAGTACTTCGGCGTGAAGGCAGGCCAGTCGCACGTGAAGCGCCGCGAGGGCGGGATCATCTGGCACACCCAGGGCAGCGGCAAGAGCCTTACGATGGTGTGGCTGGCGAGGTGGATCCGCGAGAACGTCCGGGACGGCCGCGTGCTTGTGATCACCGACCGCACCGAACTCGACGATCAAATCGAGAGTGTGTTCAAGGGGGTTGGTGAGGACATCCACAGGACCTCAAGCGGTGCCGATCTCGCCAAGGCGCTGGCCGATCCCGCAAGGTCGCTGGTCTGCTCGCTGGTCCAGAAGTTCGGCGCGTCGGGTGAAGGTGACATCGACCGCTACGTGCGCGATCTCCGGTCCCAAGTGGCGGCCGGATTCCGCCCGGTGGGCGACGTCTGCATCTTCGTGGACGAGTGCCACCGCACGCAGTCCGGCAAGCTGCACGGCGCGATGAAAAACCTCCTGCCGGAGGCCACGCTGATCGGATTCACAGGCACGCCGCTCCTGAAGTCGGACAAGCGCCGGAGCATCGAGACGTTCGGCCCCTACATCCACACCTACAAGTACGACGAGGCGATAGGCGACGAGGTCGTGCTGGACCTGCGCTACGAGGCGCGCGACATCGACCAGCACCTGACCTCCGAGGCCAAGGTCGACCAGTGGTTCGATCTCAAGACCCAGGGGCTAAGCGACCTGGCCCGGGCGCAACTGCGTCGGCGCTGGGGCACGATGCGGAAGGTCACGAGCTCGCGGGACCGGATCGGCAAGATCGTGGACGACATCCTCATCGACATGGAGACGAAGGACCGCCTCAAGAGCGGACGGGGAAATGCCATGCTGGTCTCGGACAGCGTGTACGCGGCGTGCCGCTTCTTTCGGGACTTCAGCGAGACGGACCTGAAGGGGAAGTGCGCCATCGTCACCTCGTACCGTCCGGCACCGGCCGACATCTCGGGGGAGGAGACGGGAGCGGGCGTGACCGAGGCGCTGCTCAAGCACAAGGTCTACCGGCGGATGCTCGCGGATCATTTCGGCCAGCCCGAGGACAAGGCCATGCACCGGGCCGAGGAGTTCGAGGAGAAGGTCAAGAAGCGGTTCGTGAACGACCCGGGGCAGATGAAGCTCCTGATCGTGGTGGACAAGCTGCTGACGGGCTTCGACGCGCCGCCCGCGACGTATCTGTACATCGACAAGAAGATGCGGGACCACGGCCTCTTCCAAGCCATCTGCCGCGTGAACCGGCTGGACGGCGACGACAAGGAATATGGCTGCGTCATCGACTACAAGGATCTGTTCCGTTCGCTCGCGGGCGCACTCAGCGACTACACCGGCGAGGCCTTCGACGGCCTCGACCAGGAGGATGTCAAGGGACTCCTGACGGACCGGCTCGAACGGGGCCGGGAGCGGCTGGAGGAAACCCGGGAGGCGGTCAAGGCGCTCTGCGAACCCGTCGATCCGCCCCGCGACCCTGCCGCCTACCGCCGCTACTTCTGCCACGACGACCAAGGCGACAGCGCCGAGGCCGTGCGGCAGCTTGCCGCCAACGAACGCAAGCGCCTCGACCTCTACCGCATGATCGCGGCGTTCGTGCGGGCCTACGCCAATCTGGCCAACGAGATGCTTGAGGCCGGATACACGGAGGCGGAGCGGCTCGCCATCCGGGACGAGGTCGCCCACTTCGAGAACGTGCGGCGGGAGATCAAGCTGGCCAGCGGCGACGCCGTGGATCTCAAGGCCCTAGAGCCTGCGATGAGGCACCTGCTGGACAGCTACATCCGGGCCGACGACAGCAAACGGCTATCGTCGTTCGACGACATGACGCTCGTGGAACTCATCGTCGCGCGCGGCGAGGATGCGGTCGAGGCGTTGCCGGACGGAATGAAGGGTGATCGCCGCGCCGTCGCGGAGACGATCGAGAACAACGTCCGCCGGCTGATCGTGGACGAGATGGCCGTGAATCCGAAGTACTACGAGCGGATGTCGAAGCTGCTCGACGAGTTGATCCGCCAGCGGCGCGAGGAGGTCATCGGATACGGGGAGTACCTGAAACAGGTGACCGCGCTGGCAACGAAGGTGAAGCGCGGCGAGGGCGGACCGTCGCGACCGTCGGGCATCGGCACTCCCGCGCTGCGCGCGATCTACGACAACCTTCCCGAGACGGCCGAGGGCGCGGAGGACGAACCCGGCCCCGACGCTCGCGAATCCGTTGCGCTGGCCATCGACCAAGCCGTGCGGGACGCGAAGATGGCCGGGTGGCGAGGCCACGTGGTCAAGGAACGGCAGGTCAAGAGCGCGATCTACAAGGCTGTCGGGCCGTGGAAGGCCCGTACCGAGGAGATCTTCAAGATTGTGAAGGAGCAGGGTGAGTACTGACGCGGGCCTGTCTTCGCCGCCCTCCGACGCGTCCTCGGAGCGGGTCGCGACCAGCCGCCGCTTGGAAGTGGGAGGCATCTCCGTCGAGGTCGTCCGAAAACGAATCAAGCATCTTCATCTGGGCGTCTATCCTCCCGAGGGGCGGGTGCGCGTGGCCGCGCCCATGCGTCTCGACGACGACGCGGTGCGGGCGGCTGTGATCTCGCGGTTGGCATGGATACGGCGCAAGCGCGCCGAGTTCGCCCAGCAGCCTCGCCAGTCGCGGCGCGAGTTCGTCTCCGGCGAGAGCCACTACTTCGAGGGTCGGCGCTACCGGCTGGCCGTGGTCGAGTCCACGGGTCGGACCGGCATACGCCTGCGCAACAACACCTGGATGGAGATGCGCGCGCGGCCCGCGACCGGGCGGGACGCCCGCGAAGCCATGCTGTACCGTTGGTACCGGGCTCGTCTCCGCGAGCGCGTCCCCGAGGTCCTCGCCGAGTGGGAACCCCGGATCGGCGTGAACGTGGACGACTGGCGCATCCGCCGGATGAAGACGCGGTGGGGCACGTGCAACGCGGCGGCCCGCCGCATCTGGCTCAACTCCGAACTCGCGAAGAAACCCCTGTCGTGCCTCGAATACGTTGTCGTCCACGAGATGGTCCACCTCGTCGAGCCGAGCCACAACGAGCGCTTCCGGGAGATCATGGACCGGGCGATGCCGGGCTGGCCGTTGCGCGCCGATGAGTTGAACCGCTCCCACCTCCCCGACGAGGAATGGGAGGCGTGCTGACCTCGGAAAGGCCGGGTGTCAGGTGATTACCGTATGTGGACGCCCGGAAATGGGCGAGTACGGATTCGGAACCGAGTCGGTGGCAGTATGGTCAGGTACTGTCGTATGTCCGGCCTCTTGATGCAGCCCTTTTCTTGGCCGCGGGCCCGTATGGTGTTCGTGAGATCGTACTTGTACAGCACTTGTACAGCCAGCCGCAGCGCCTCCTCCTCCGCACCGAACACCGCGGTCGCCGTCGCATCGATCACCCGACAGGTGAGCCGGTGCGACAGAGTGCTGGCTCGATCGTCCAGCCGCGGCCTGTCAAGACACCCCTGTCTGTCATCCTTGCAACCAGCCGGCACGTAGCCTACCGTATCGACCTTATGTCTTGGGAAATGCCAGCAGCGGTCGCCACGCTACTTCCGGACGGCGTTCATCATCATCGCCATGATCCGCTTCGCCTTCAAGGATTCTACGGACGAATGCGCACGAACGACCTCGAAAGACCTCCGACGCCTGGCCGAACTCGTCCAGGAAGCGGTGGCCGACCTACAAGCGGTATTGCCAAACGAGGGGAAGGCGACAACGGTATACAACGTAGCAAGTCTACGCCGAGCGCCGGAGGTTGATACAACTCTAATGACAGCGGGGTAATTCTTCTTGGACCAAGCACTAGTTGAATCATGGGTCGCAGCGCTCAACGGCGGTACCAAAGCCGTTGATGGCGTACCTGACGGCGCAGAATGGTGCCTGAGCATGACGTGTCCACCAAGCGGTGACTTGCAGTTGCTTGTAACAAGCTATTCGGCGTCGATCCCAAAGCTCGAAATCGGCACATCCCTCGGCATCGCCGATCAACATCACGCGATTCTCATGGACATGTCAGATCGTCAGCGTAATAGATTTCTTTCACAACTGATGCGCACCTTCTGGCGATATCAAATTGAGCATCGCATCGTTAAACTTGACGTCGAGAACGGTGACATCGAGGATTACAGTGACAATTCTCCCGATGGAGTGGTCATATGCCCAACCAATCTATTGTTTCGAACGTATCTCTTCGAACAAATCAGCATTCAGACTTTTTATACGGCGTATATCCGATTGCGCGGAGCGATTCTCGATTCGGTATCGAGATTCCGCCAGCTCTAAACGTTGATGACCAGGTAGTCGATTTCTTTACGGCTGGGTCTCTTGTACCACCGAACCGCCTAGAAGCACGTTTCGATGTTTTTCCCGAGCCGGTGCAGGATACGGGAATGCCTAATACCGTTCCAGTAGATCGTTTTCTCGGGCCAGAAATGCGTGAACGTGTCGCGGTTGCACACACGACGGCGTCGACATTCGAAGTATCGAAAGCGCCGTGGAGACGATCTACGGCATGGCTGGAAGCACAGAACATTCTTCTTGAACTGGGCTTATCACGTTGGTCCGACGTGGAGCAGGTCGGCTGCATGGATGAAGGAGGTGCATTCGATCTGATCATGTTCACGATTTTAGTCGACAGTGAGGATGATGTCGCTTCAACTATTGTGACAGTGGAACGAGAATTTCTGAAGCGTTTGTCACGTAAGTTGCACAATCAGCTTGCATTCACAGTCGTGGTGGGATAAACGCGGAAACGATGACAACTTTTGATCCTCGTTCGTTTTACTGGCAAGCACAAGATCAGTGGCACATAATCGATGCCAGCGCCCCAATGGCAGAAGCAGGTTATCGCACTGTAACCAACCGTGCGTACTATGCGTGTTACGGCCGCTTGAAGCAGCGCCTATGCGATACGGAGGGAGTAAGGAAATGGTACATCCCACATAAAGATCTACGAGATGAATTGCATACTCAAGCGGAGCAGCTTGCTACAGAGCCGATCTGGCAGCAGCTTAAGGTTGAGTTTCAGTTCTTGTTCGGAATCCGTTGCAAAGCGGACTATTTGTACCCCACATCTGTAAATGCCCGGGAATCGAAGAAGGCGCTAGACTCGGCGTCCCGGCTACTCGGTGTCATAGAGGCCTTGACAGAATCCCAACTACGCCTGATCGGACAGGGACTGCCACGACCTTCGCGGTCTTAGGACGTCGATCGATGGCCGCCAGCGAGAGCGCCGGGGTCAGTCCCGATACTCGGCCATCCGCATACTCGAGACCGAGATAATTGATCGCAGGCCACCGCCGCATGTTCTTGACGCCAAGCGGAGTAAGTTGCGCCAACCCCGACGCGGGAACTGTATAGGCCTTGGCTTAATGCCGGCCACGGACTCCAGGATGACGACCATCTCCGCCCGGTGCGGGGTGAGATTTCGACTGTTGCTCGTCCGCTCAACCTCGCGCCCGACTCCAGGTTTGTCGAATCAGGGGGTCGTCGTGGACGCCCAATAAGCTTCGTTTCGGGACGACACCTGCTCATCGCCGGCTGAGCCGGATCAGATCGAAGCCATGACATCTCGCCCCTCTTCCCGGCGCCTTCCCCGTCAGCCTGCTGCTGACCGCCTGCGAGGTTCCACCGCCGAAAAGGCAGGAACAGGCCGAGGGCGCACCTTCGGATACGCCTGCGACACCGTGACCGCCTCCTTCTCCGAACAGGAGCCTCTCCCGGCCGACTCGGCCATCATCCGGCTCTACGCGAGCGACCCCAGCCTCGCGGTGTGGCGGACCGGGACATCTCCGGGGATCCTCCTCGCGAACCCGGACCAATCGAGGCCGGCTTCAGTCGACACGGGGTGGGGTTCCGCGGGACCGGCGAGGGGCTGACCGCGCTCCGAGCCATGCGGCGCAGCCTGGGCAGCATGGAGACGATGGTGCCGACCAATTGAACCCCAGGGGCCGGCCACGGCCGTAGAGGTGCGGCAGTTGCGTTGCGCGCCGCGCACGACGAGCTGGCGAAGCGAGCGGTCGGAGGGAGCGTATCGGGGACGCGACCGGTCCTTGGTGGACACCACCGAGATTCAATGGAACCGGGCACGGAAGATGGTGAACCCGTGGTTGTCGCTGCGGATGGCGATGTTACTCGCGGGGACACCAGCACAGGCTGTCGGCCAGGTACTCGACGGACCGCAGGGACGGGCGGAGTTCATCGGGCTGGAGCGTTGGAGTGCCGAGGAGCTGCTCGAGAGCATCCAGGGGAACGCTCCCGACAAGCCGCTCGCCGGCTGCGCGGTCACCATGAAGGTGAACTCGGCTTTGCCGATGCCGCCGTCTTCGGCTACGGTCCCGAATGCCTCGAAGCCCTCTAACTCGTCATGTCCGGAGACCGCTGAGCTATACACCGTCATCGTCGGCGTAGAAGACAGCGCGCGGGTCCGGCTCCGAATCGCCGGAAGCGAGACCATCGAACTGCCGGAACGCTCGCAGCCTCTGAAGTCTGAGGCGTTGGATGGCGAGGCTGATCGTCTTCTCACCGCGACGTTATGATGCGCGCGACCGTTGCCGTTGCAGGATGCGATGGGCGAACATGACACCCGTCGGACTCCCCTGAATCCAAGCGTTCCCGACCGCCGTGTACCGGACCTGCATCTTCTGCAAGAAGCCCCTCGGCTCGAACGAAGTCGTGGAGGCCTTCCCCGTCGGCCGTCGCCTTGCCTTCGATCCGGCGAAGGGTCGCCTCTGGGTGGTTTGCCGCAGCTGTGAGCGCTGGAACCTCACCCCCCTCGAAGAGCGCTGGGAGGCCGTCGAGACCTGCGAAAGGCTCTTCCGCGCGACGCGGATCCGCACTTCCACCGAGAATATCGGCCTGGCCCGTCACACCGAAGGCCTCGAACTGGTCCGCATCGGCGAGCCCCTCCGTCCCGAGTTCGCCGCCTGGCGCTACGGCGACCAGTGCCGCCGTCGGCGTCGGCGCTGGATCGCGGCTGGGTCGGCGGGGGTGGTGGCGAACCTAGGTACCTCGGTGACCATCAACTTGGCGACGGGCGGGTTGATCGGGGCAGCCGGGGCAGCTGCACTGGGTGGTGGCGTCGCCGGGCTGGCGTTGGTGACGGTGCAACGATTGCTGAACAGGCAGGCCAATGTAGCGGAATTCCGGCGTTACGACGGCACGCGCTACACGCTCACACGGGATCACGCCGCCCAATTCGCCCGGATACGAGCCGACAACGAGGAACCCGGCTTTCGCGTCGAGATCCACAAGGGACCGCTCTCACGGAAAGGTCCGCACTCGTTCGAGGGCGACGATGCCAGGCGGGCCATCAACGCTCTCCTTCCCCTGGTCAATGGCGCCGGCGCTGCGGCTCGCCACATCCGGGAAGCGGTGTCCCGGATCGAATCCCACGGCGACCCGCATCGGTTCATCGCCGATTCCAGCGAGCGCGGGTCCACTATCATGGCGCGAGCACTCCCTGCGCCCGGGCGCGGGAGGAAGGTCCGGCTGTCCGGGCCCGGATGGGTCCGCAAGATGCCCAATCCCACGCGCCTCGCGCTGGAGATGGCGCTGCATGAAGAGCAGGAACGGCGCGCGCTCGAAGGCGAACTGGCGCAGTTGGAGCAAGCGTGGCGCGAAGCCGAGGAGATCGCGGCGATCGCCGACAACCTGCTCCTTCCCGAGCACACCGACGAGTTCCTGGACCGCCACTCACCCCGGGAAGGGTCCGGCGAGCCTTCCTGATCGGTTGGAAGGAAAAGCCACCGCCGTCAGTCCATGCGGTCGCCCGCCACGTCCCGCCGCGCACCATCCTGATTCGACCTTACGTCCTTGGAGCGAGACAAGCCGGCCCTCGGTCATCTCCCGTCATCGGGCCGGCCTGAACAACGTCCAGGTGGTGCGGCCGATGCTCTACTCCGAGGGCGTCGTCCGGGGACGCATCTCCGAGGAGCGCTTGGTGGCGGTGACCTCGACCAACCCCGCCAGGCTCTTCGGGCTCTACCCGCGCAAGGGCGCGATCGCCGTGGGCTCGGACGCCGACATCGTCCTCTGGGATCCGGACGAGACGCGCACCATCCGCGACGAGGACATGTTCTCCGGCGCCGGCTTCTCGGTCTACTCCGGGCGGGAAGTCACAGGCTGGGCCGTGATGACGCTCCGCCGGGGCGAAGTGGTGTACGAGAACGGGGAGATTCGGGCGGGGCCCGGCAGCGGTGCACTGCTGCGCCGCGGGAGGTGGCAGGCGCCGTAGCTCGCGACCCGACCGTCAATCAGCGGCGCCGCAAGAGTACAACCCATGGTTGACTGTATCGAGATCGCAGATCCCACAGTGCCAAGCCGACGAAGCGATGCGGCGGCCTGAACGTCATCGGCCGACAGTGGCCCGTCGCCTTGAAGTCCGCAGACTCCGCACGTGTCATCTGTAGCTGCCGCGCTCGACCGCCAAGTCCCCCGAGACGAAGATCACCGTAACTGACCGGAATGTCCGTTGGAAGAGTCGATCCGACGGCCGGGGGGTGACGGAAGTGGCAGCACTCCGCACGGCGTCCTCCCCTCGGACGATTGTGGTGATTCGCCCCTGGTGCGATCCGTCACGAGCGCCATTGGAGCGTCACTCGCACCATCCAACTCGGCGATGCCTTCCGGCCCCGAGAGGACGAGGCGATTGAGCGAGTGCGTCCAGCGGTTGTCGAACGGAACCGTGAAGGGGAAGCTTCCTCCGCCGTGGTCAACCCGATCAAGACCAAGTTCAGGCGGCACAACGTTTCGCCGTTCTCCCCGGAACCCTCCAGCCGATACGGCCCGCGCGACGACGGAGGCCTGGTCGAGGCAGACATGATCTCGCCTTCGCCTTCGCCTTCACCGACCCCGGAACGCGCGCGACCCGAGTGCATATCAACCTCATAGACAACGGGCGGCCCGAATCCGAAAGGCTTGGACATGTTTTGGTCACTGGAACATGGCAGGCACCTAACCCGCCCACCCGACCTACTGAAAGGAGATCAGATGAAGAAAGTTCTAGTAGCCTTGGTGTTCATTACGGCGTGTACCGATACGGTGGAGATCCCGTTCGCGGGGCCAACAATTCCCATACCTCCGCCGATCATTCCATGCCCACCGCCGCCGTCGCCGTCGCCGGATCTACGGACGGAGTTTGCGATGAGCGATACAACGCCAGCTCCGCGTTCGATCATCACGCTGCACGCGACGGTTACAAACGAGGGAGACGGCCCCTCTCTTCCCACAACAGTACGCTTTTACGAGTCGGCGGATTCGATAATCGACGATGGCGACTCGGCGCTGTGGGGAATTGGGATCGGGCGTCTGAACGGAGGCAGTTCGAGCAAGAATAAGTTCAATCACCAGCTGGCCGATGAAGAGGCGACATACTACTTCGGTGCTTGTGTGCAGCCGCGTTCGAACGAAAAGAACTCGGATAACAACTGCTCGGCTGCTGTTGAGACCGTAGTCGAACGATCAGACTCGGGGAGCGGTTCGGGTAACTGACCCCTGGAGAGGCGGGAGAGGTAAGTGAAGGTTGTAGCTACCCTTGTCATCGGCGGGCGAGAGAGTGACACATGCAGCGGGTGAGAAAGTGACACCCGACCGGAGGTGACGAGCCGCAGGCCCGGGCCCTGCTCCCCGGCCATTGATGCCCAAACCTCGCCACGCCCCGATGCGGAACGACCTCACGGATGACGAGCCACCAGGCGCTACACGACGCGCTTCCGAAGAGGGCGCGCCCCTTCGCCGATGCGAGCTTGACCGCCCGGACCCGGTCCGTGATCCTGCAACGCTGTCCAGCGGTTTTCCGAACGGGAGGCGGAGGACGGGGTGAATTTCGAGGTCTTCGTCGTCGGGGGGATTCTCGCAGTCGCGGTGGTCCTGTTCGTCACCGAGCGGATCCGGGTAGACCTGGTGGCGTTGATGGTGATGCTCGGACTCGTGGTGACCGGCATCCTCGAGGGCGAGCAGGCGATCATGGGCTTCGCCAACGAAGCGGTCATCACCATCGCCTCGGTCCTGGTCCTGAGCGGAGCGCTCATGCGGACCGGGGTGGCTCATTTTATCGGCCAACGCGTGCTGGCGGCCTCGGGCGATGGAGTCGGCCGCCTCGTCGCGGTGATGATGGCTACGGTGGGCCTCCTGTCGGGCATCATGAACGACATTGGGATCACCGCCCTCATGCTCCCCGTTGTACTGGATATGGCCCGCCGCACGGGGACGCCGCCGTCCAAGCTGCTCATGCCCCTCGCCTTCGGATCTCTTCTCGGCGGGATGACGACCCTGATCGGAACAGCGCCGAACATCCTCGTAAACGGGGCGCTGCAGGATGCCGGGTTCGAGCCGTTCGGGATGTTCTCGTTCACGCCCGTCGGGCTGACCGCGCTCGCGGTTGGAATCGTCTACATGACTTTCCTGGGCCGGCGACTGTTTCCGGATCGGGATCCGAAGAAGGAATCGACTCCCGCGGATCTGGGGGGACTCTACGACCTGCGTGGCCTGATCGGCATGCTGAGAGCCCCCGACAATTCGACGCTGGCAGGCAAGACACTGCAGCAAAGCCGGTTGGGCCATGCCCTGGGCCTCAACGTGGTCGCCGTGCAACAAGGCGGGCAGATGATCCTCGCTCCCGGGACCGACTTCGTTCTGAGCGGGGGAGATGAGCTGGTTGTCGAAGGAACCCTCGAGCGGTTCGAAGCCCTGCGCGCATGGAAGCACCTGGAGATCGAGTCGAGAGATCGAACGCTGGATCGGATCGCCGATGCCTCCATCGAGGTGGCGGAACTGGAGTTGGCGGACGATTCCCCGCTGATCGGGCAGACCGTTCGAGAGGCAGACCTGCGCCGGACCCGCGGCCTGCACGTACTCGCGATTCAGCGGGGCGATCGCGCTCATCGCACGGGATTGCGGCTAATGACTCTCGCTCCAGGGGACCGCCTGCTGGTTGCGACGAAGGGCGGGCGCCTCGTCGCACTGGGGGAGGGTAAGACCTTTGGAACCGTCCATTCCGTGCCGGCAAGAGAATTGATTCCCCGCTACCAGCTGGAGCGCAGGATTCAGAGCGTCAGAATCTCGGAAGAATCGCTGCTCGCCGGTCAGCTGCTCGCGGAAACCCGGTTGGCCGACGCATTCGGCTTGACGGTGGTGGGGATCCTGCGGGCCGATGAAGAGCTTCTCATGCCGGATCCGGATACAAGACTCGAGGGGGGGGACATCCTCCTGCTCCGGGGGCGATTCGAGGATCTCGAGATCCTGGCGGGGCTCCAGGAATTGACAGTGGGCGATAACCGTCCCCTGGACTTCAGCCAACTGGAATCCGACACCGTCGGCCTGGCGGAGGCTTCGTTGTCTCCGCGCACGACATTCGCGGGAAAGACGATCGAGGAACTCAATTTCCGCGAAAACTACGGTGTTTCCATCCTTGCGATATGGCGGAATGGAGAGATCTACCGGAGCGGGCTCCGGCGAATGGAACTGCTCCCGGGCGATGCGTTCCTGCTGTATGGCGACAGGAACAAGCTCGCGCTCCTGGTGGAACACCCGGACTTCCTCGTCATGACCGAAGGAGCGGCAGAGGTGGTGCGAAGCCGGAAGGCTCCAGTCAGCGCTCTGATCATGGCGGGCGTCCTGACTTCGGTGGTCTCGGGCCTTCTGCCCATCTTCATCGCGGCGCCGATCGGAGCGGTTTCGATGGTGCTGACGGGTTGTCTCAACATCGAAGAGGCCTATCGGTGTATCGAGTTGAAGGCGGTGGTCCTGATCGCGGGGATGCTGAGCCTGGGACTGGCGATGCAGGAGTCCGGAACTGCCGCGCTGGTGGCCGAGGCGGTGTTGGGATCTCTTGCGGACTTCGGTCCTCTGGCGGTGGTGGCGGGACTTTTCCTGATCACCGCGCTGTCGGCTCAAATGATGCCGACGGCGGCGGTGGCGGTCCTCATGTCACCCATTGCACTCAGCACGGCCGCGAGTGAAGGACTCTCGCCCCAGGCGCTGATGATGACGGTGGCGGTGGCAAGCTCCTGCGCCTTCATGAGTCCGGTGGGACATCCGGTCAATCTGCTGGTGATGGGTTTCGGAGGATACCGGTTCGTTGATTTCATGAAGGCCGGATTCCCGCTGTTGATCCTGGTCATGACCGTAGTCCTGACCGTCCTCCCGCTCGTATGGCGGCTCGTGCCGGCAGGATGAAGCCGCGCAGTCCACCGACCTCCGGGAGCGGCCTCGAAAATCCGGCGTGCCCGGCCCAACCAACACCGTTGAGGATCGCCCGGCGCGCCTGACTCCGGTTGCAGCGGCTCCCGGCTACGCGCGCAACTTCCGCGATCCGAACCAGACGCCCACGGCCCCGATCAGCGGGTTGAGCCAGTTGAACCATGCCGGCTGGATGGCGCCCGCGGTCGCCTCCATCATCGACAGGTCGTCGGGGCGCGGCCCTGCCGCCATCTCCGGCGGCATCAGGGCATTCACCACGCCGAACACAAGCACCAGACCGATCAGAATCGTGCCGCCCCTGGCATCGTGCGCCACCATGGCGCAGATCCGCCCGCCGATGTACGCCCCCACGAGCCCAAGTAGAAACTGGACGAGGACCCAGCCGCCGGGTACCTCCCA
>LXNI01000056.1_pt1 | contig 122387 bp, 107 predicted proteins | sample 809091 | NCBI WGS metagenome assembly LXNI01 (sample SAMN04870527, study PRJNA318959) | sponge metagenome | biome: 01000161; feature: marine sponge reef; material: water | host: Sarcotragus foetidus | place: Greece: Milos, Mediterranean Sea | collected 2013-05-29 | depth 5-7 m
CAAGCACCGTCGCCACACCGCCACGCACGATGCCGTGCGCGGTCCAGGGCGCCCAGCGAAGGCCGAACCAAGGCGAGAACACGGCGAGAATTCGACCGGTTTGGCGAAAAGGGCTTGACAACGACGCTTATCGAGCACCTTCCGACGCAGAGAACTCTGTTCGCGGCATGCGCCGGACCGCAAGGCCGAACGCACGGCGACAAGAAACTCGTCAGAGCAGCGTCAGAGGAATCGGCGCCCGGTCATGAACAGGGCAGGCGTTCGTCTGGCCAATGGCTTGGCGGAGGGGGTGGGATTCGAACCCACGGTAGGGATTACCTACGCCGGTTTTCAAGACCGGTGCTTTCGACCACTCAGCCACCCCTCCGCAGGAACGGCCTTCTTCCTCGCCGCCTGCGGCGGCAGCCGGCGAGGACGCCGGCCCACCCAGTGTGCGGCCCGGAGCGCCTAGCCTGACACGATCTCCTCTGCGCCGCCCACGTAGGGCTGGAGCGCCGCCGGAATCCGTATCGAGCCTGACGCCGTCTGGTAGTTCTCCAGCAGCGCGATCAGCGTCCGCCCGACCGCCAGGCCGGAGCCGTTCAGGGTGTGGACATGGCGCAACGAGCCACCTTCCCCGGGGCGGAAGCGGGTATGGACGCGCCGCGCCTGGAAGGCCTCCGCGTTGCTGCACGAGGAGATCTCGCGGTAGGCCTGCTGGCCGGGCAGCCACACTTCGAGGTCGTAGGTCTTCGCCATGGCGAATCCCATGTCGCCGGTGCAGAGAGTGACCACGCGGTAGGGAAGCTCCAGTCGCTGCAGCACGCGTTCGGCGTGACGCGTGAGCTGCTCCAGCGCGTCGAAACTCGCTTCGGGGACCGTCATCTGGACGAGCTCGACCTTGTGGAACTGGTGCTGACGGATGAGTCCGCGCACGTCGCGACCGTACGACCCCGCCTCGGCGCGGAAGCAGGGCGTCAGCGCCGCGTAGCGCAGGGGCAACTGGTCCTCGTCGAGCACTTCGCCCGCATGCAGGTTGACCAGGGGCACCTCGCCGGTCGGGATCAGGTACCGCGAATCGGGCTGGACGTGGAACAGGTCCTCCTCGAACTTCGGCAACTGGCCGCTGCCGAACAGGCATTCGCGCTTGACCAGGTAGGGAGGCAGCACCTCGGTGTAGCCATGCTCCTCGGTGTGCAGGTCGAGCATGAAAGCGCCGAGCGCCCGCTCCAGGCGAGCCCCCCAGCCGAAGTAGGTCGTGAACCGGGCGCCGGCCAGCCTGGCGCCGCGCTCGAAGTCGAGGATCCCCAGCTCCGGCCCGAGGTCCCAGTGCGCCTTCGCGTCGAAGTCGAACTCCGGCGGTTCGCCGACCACCCGCTCGACGCGATTCGCCGATTCGTCGTTTCCGGGCGGCACGCTGTCGTGCGCGACGTTGGGCACGCGAAGTTCCGTGTCCACCAGCTCCCGTTCGGCCTGCTCAACGACTTCTTCAAGCTGCTCCACGCGTGCCTTGAGCGCGGTCATCTCCCGAATCCGCTCGGCCGCTTCCTCTTCCTTCGCCTCGCCCTGGGCCTTGAGCATGCCGATCTCACGGCCCGCCAGCCGACGGCGGTGGCGGAGTTCCTCGAGTTCGGTGAGCGACTCTCGACGCCGGAGATCCCAACTACCCCACTGCTCGACGAGAACGGAGTCCACGCCGCGCGCCTCGACGGCGGCGGCGACCCGCTCCGGTTCGCTTCTCAGGAGTTCTCGCGGCAACATGGCGTGGCAATCTTCCAGCCTTCGGCGGCAGTTCGTGCCGAGGACGCGGCGACGGATCATAGCGGTAGGCTGAGAGGCGATGACCGCCGCTGGTTCGCCGCCGCCCTTAGTGGCTGCCCTGCCGCCGTTGCTTGCGGGCCTGGCGATGTTCGGGTTGGCCAGCGTTGAGCGCAACCCGGAGGCGGCGGCCGAGGGGCGTTTCCTGGCGCTGGCGGCGACCACCGTCCTGATCGCCGCGGCCGGCGCCGCGCGTCGCCCGCTGAGTCCGGCAGCGTTGGCTCTGCCGGTGCTGACCGTGATCGCGTTCGCGGCCGTGCCGCCCCACGGTCCGGCCCGCGCGACGGCGGTGGGGGCCCTGCTCTGTCTGGGTCCCGGCGCGCTTCTCGTCGACAGCCTGGTCGCCCGGCGGGCCGAGTTGCTGGCGCCGCCCGGTTCGCTGGCCCCGGGCCGCCTCCTGGACCTCGGCGCCGTCCTGGCGTCCGCCCTGATCGGACTCAACCTGCTGCTGCGGCAGGGCGACCTGCTCGACGGTTCGGCACTCCGGCTGCTGATCGTCCTCGTCGCCATCCCCGCCGCGGCGGCGGTCGTTCTGACCGCCCTGTTCGCGCGGTTGGGCGCTCCGGCCCTCGCGGGAGCCGCCGCCCTGATCCTGGCCGCGGGCGGCGTGCGCTCGAACGTCGTCCTGGTGCTGGCCGCCGCGGCGCTCGCCGACGCAGCCGCTCAGGCGCTCGAGGAGCGCTGGTCGCGCGCGGCGGCGACACTGGGGCTCGGCCTGGCGTTGATCCTGGGCCTCGTTCTCGTGCGCGAGCCCGCGTTCGGCGTGCTGCTCACCGCGATGGCGGCCGCCGTGGTCTGGCGACGGTTCGCCTTCGCCATCGTCCTGGTTGTGGCCGGCGCCCTGACCCTCGGGCTACCGCCGGCCGAGGCGGCGCCCTGGCCCGCGGCGCTCGCCGGATTGCCCCTGGTCCTCCTTGCGGCGCCGAACCTGGTCGGTCGGGGCAACCTGCACACCGTTGCGGCGGCCGTCCTCCTCTCGGTCGCCGGGCTGCGCTTCCTGCCGCCCACGCAGGCCCTGCTGGCGGGCATCGCCCTGTGGACCGTGCTGAGCGCCCGGCGGCCCGGCGCCGCCTCGGCCGACGATCCGCCTCCGACCGGGCCCTGGCAGGCGTTCGGCCTGCGCGGCGACGCTGCCGTGTTCGGTTTCTGCTGGCAGGGCAGCCTGATCGTCTTCGCGGCGCTCTCAGCGACCTATCCGTGGCTACGGGCCCCGCATCTCGACGATCGGCTGAGCGCCCTGGGCCTCGATACAGCCGGCGATCGCTGGCTCGGACTGATCGTCCTGATTCTGATCGGACGCGGCGTCGGCGTGCTGGTGCGACGGGCGCCCACGCCCCGGCGAAACGTCTTGGCGGTCGGCGTCGTCGTCCTGACCGCGGCCGCCCTCGGCTCCTGGGAAGCGTTCCAGCCGCGGCAGACGCTGCTCGGCTCGGCAAGGCAGGTGTTGACGGCGGACCAGCCACGATGGGAAGCCGGAGCGGCCGGCTGCGAGACCCTGGTGCTCGATACGGGCGTTGCCCACGGCGAGGGAGTCGCCGCGAGTCAACCGGTCGCACGGATCGGTACGAACCTCTCTTCCGCCCAGTCGCCCCGGATCGAGGTGCTGCACGGCGATCACACCGGAGAGTGGTCCGCGCGCGCAGGCGGCGCCACGGCGGGCCGCGAGCCCTGGCTGCACTGGGTCGCGACCGGCGCCGACGCTCCTTTCTTCGGCACCCGCTACCGCGCCGAGTTCGATCTCGGTCCGCTGTGTGGACCTGGTAACCCGGGTGGACCAGGCGACCTGGTCATCATGCGCGATCCCGATCTCCCCGCGGAAGTCGAGGTCATCCTCTTCCACGCTCTCCACGTCGGCCGGACCGCGGGACCTTGATTGCCGGGTCCGCCGCCGGGTCGGCCCAGGCGCCGGCACTCTCCTACGTCGTTCCAACGGTCGGCGTACCGGAGCATGTCGCGGGTTGTCTGGAGTCCATTTACCGGGACGCGGCGGAAACCGGCGCGCCGGCCGAACTGATCGTCGTCTGGCAGCAGCCGGCCGCGAACTCCCGCGACCTGACCCGGGAGACCGGGAAGCCCGTCGGCAGCGGAACCGCCGACCAGGTCGACCGTGCCGCTCTCAGCGGCGGTCCGGCAGCGCTCAGGGAACTCGCACGGCAGTTCGCGTCGGATCACCCCCACGCCTTCGAGCGGTCGCCGCGGATCGCGCAACTTTCCCGACCGGCAGGATTCGCCCGCGCGGCCAACGCCGGCATCGCGGTCAGCCGCGGCCGCCTGATCGCCCTGGTGAACGATGACGCCGTGCTGGCGACCGGCTGGACCCGAACGTTGCTGGCGGCCCTCGGCGCTTGCGACGGCGCCGAGCCGCGGATCTCCGCCGACTCCCCGCTCGCGGCGGCGCAGGGACTCAACCTGCTTCCGGCCGGTGACGGCACGGACGAAGCACGTATCGACGGCGCCGGTCTGGCGTGGAACCGCCGCTGGCAGGCGATCCAGGTCGACCGCGGCAAGTCCGCGCCGCCGGGAGGCGGGGCGCCGAGGCCCATCTACGGCGTGTCCGCCACGGCGGCCATCTACCGCCGCGAGGCGCTCGTCGCCGTGAGCCCGGGAGGCGGAGCGCTCCGGCCCTTCAACGAGCGGCTCGACAGCTACTACGAGGACGTCGAACTCGCCGACAGGCTGCGCCGAGCATCGTACGAGTCCGTGCTGGCGCCGGCGGCGCGGATCGAACATGCCGGCGCGCTGTCGAGCCGCGGCCGCCGTGACGCCCGCCGGCGGGTCCGCCGCATCTACTGCAACCGCCTGCTGGTTCTAGCGAAGCGGCTGGGCCGGAACTTCTGGCTGCTGTTGCCGGGGCTTCTGTCGCGGGACGCCATCGATCTGTTCAGGGGTGAAACGGCCGAAGCGCTGCCGGGGGATTCAAGACGCCCGGGAGCTACGGACCTGCTGTTCGCCTGGGGTCGGGCGGTCCGGCTCCTGCCGCGATTCGCCGGTTTCGGTCGCGGGCAGCCGACTTGGAACCTCGGGGCCGGCCCGTCTCTCTGGCCGCCTGCGGCGGATGCCGACCGGGACGTCGGCGCACCCAGTGCGGCAGCCGGCGGGAACGGGCCATGAGCGGAGCTCCGATTCTGAGCGCGGTGGCGCCGCACTGGCACGACGAGGACAACCTCGCCCTCCTCATGCGGAGCTGGCCCCGGGACGGGCGGTTCGAGCTGATCGTGGTCGACAACGGTTCGAGCGGGAGCCTCGGCAAGCCGGACGCCGGCAGGCCCAACGTTCACATCGTCGACCCGGGCCGCAACCTCGGCTTCGCGGCCGCAATCAATCGTGGTGCGGCAGATGCGGGAGGCCGCCTGTTGCTGATCCTCAACACGGACGCCCGACCCGAGTCCGGGGCGCTCGAGTCCCTGGTCCGGGGCATGGAGGAGTACCCAGAGGCCGCCGGGCTGGCGCCCCGGTTGCTGGACGACGACGGTGCTCCTCAGGCCGGTTGGCAACTGCGCAGGCTGCCCGGTCTCCGCACGCTGCTCGGCTACTGCAGCTTCATCGAGCCCGGGGCGATGCCGGCGCCGCCGGCCGGTTCGCCGGTCGAGCAGCCGGCGGCCTGCGCCCTGCTGCTGCGACGCGACGCCTTTGAAGCCGCCGGGGGCATGGACGAACAGTTCTGGCCCGCCTGGTTCGAGGATGTGGACCTCGCCCGCCGGCTCCGTGATCTCGGCGAGACGATCCGCTACTGGCCGGACGCCACGTTCCGGCACGGCCTCGGCGCCTCCGTACCGCGTCTCGGCTACGGCCCCTTCCTGTTCGCCTACTACCGCAACCTGGACCGGTACGCTCGCAAGCATCACAGCCGCGGCGCCGCCCTGCTGATGCGCGTCGTGCTGACGGCAGCCGCGCTGCTCCGCATCGCTCTGCTACCGCTTCGCCGGCCCCGCCGGGCGCGCGGTCGAGCCGAGGCGGTTGCGGGGCTGTGGCGGTTGGCGGCGGCGGCTGCTACGGGGTGGAGGGGGCGGTGAGTTCTCGAAGGAGCGAACCTCGCGGTGTGGAGGTCGCGATCTGCACGGTCACCTGGAACGACGCGGCGAACCTGCCCCGCTTCTTCGAGGCGCTGGCGGGGCTTGAAGGTCCCGCGTTCCGGCTGATCGTGGTCGACAACGCGAGCACCGACGGCACCGTCGACCGCCTCCGTGAGGGCGCGGATTCGGCGTCCTTCCCGGTCGACTTGATTGCGCTGGACGAGAACACCGGCTTCGCGGGCGGCCTGAACCGGGCTCTCGAGGCGGCGTTCGACAGCGCGGAGGAAGCGGCCGGGGACGCCGGCGCACCCAGTTCCGCGGACGGCGGGGAACCGACCTGCGTTCTGAGCCTGAACGCGGATGCATGGGTGGCCCCCGACTATGCGTTGCGCCTGATCGAGAGCCTCCGCCGGTTCACGAGCGAGAAGCGCCCAGTGGGCGCGGTGACGGGGAGGTTGCTGAGGGCGGATGCGGAGGTGGGCCCGCCTTCGGCGGACGGCCGGCCAGACGGCCGGCGCACCCAATGGCGTACCGACAGGCCCGTGATCGATGCCTGCGGCATGGCGCTCACGCGAAGCTGGCGCCACGTCGACCGCGGCTCCGATCAGGCGGACCACGGCCAGTATCCGGCCACCGAGCGCGTATTCGGCGCCACCGGCGCCGCCACCCTGTTCCTGAGCGCGGCCCTGCGGGACATTGCAGTCGCGGGCCGTGTCTTCGACGACGACTTCCACTCCTACCGCGAGGACGCCGAACTCTGCTTCCGGCTGCGCCAACGAGGCTGGGAGGTGCTTTACGAACCCCGGGCCCGCGCGCTGCACGGCCGCGTCAACCTGTCCCGGCGGCGGCGCCAGATGTCGCGGGAGATCAACTTCCACTCGCTCAAGAACCGATACCTCTTGCAGCTCTACCACCGGACCCTGGCCGATGCCCCGCGCACGCTGTTCGCGACCTCGCTCCGGGAACTCGGCATCCTCGGCTACGTGCTGCTGCGGGAGCCCTCGTCACTGGCCGCCTACGCCTGGCTGTGGCGCAACCGCCGCCGGATCCTCGAACGGCGGCGCCTGATCCGCGCCCGCCGCAGCGTGCCGCCTCGCACCACCGCCAGGTGGTTCGGGCGGGAGTCCCTGCCGCTCGATCCTGAACGACCGAGGGTCTTGATCCTCGGCAGCCGCGGCATTCCGGCCAACTACAGCGGCTACGAAACGATGATCGAGGCGCTGGCGCCGCGGCTGGCGGAACGCGGATGGCCGGTCACCGTCTACTGCCGATCCCACTACGTCGACCGCCGGCTCCGCTCTCACCGCGGCGTCGATCTGGTCGTCCTGCCGACGCTGCGCACGAAGTACGCAGATACACCCGTTCACACCCTGCTCTCCTGCCTTCACGCGACACTCTTCGCCCGCGGCGCGCGAACCGCACTGGTCGTCAACGGCGCCAACGCGGTCTTCCTGCCCCTGCTCTGGCCACGACGTGTCGGCGCCGCCCTGCACGTGGACGGAATCGAGAAAAGAAGAGCGAAATGGGGCTGGCCGGGCCGCCTCGTGTACGCGCTTTCCGAACGCCTGGCCTGCCTGCTGCCCGGCGCGACGGTCAGCGACGCCGAGATCATCGCCGACCACTACCGCGACCGGTACGGCCGCGAAACGACGATGATCCGCTACGGCGTCGAGCCTCGGCCCATCGCCTCCCACCCGATCCTGGACGAACTCGGGCTCGAGCCCCGTCGCTACTTTCTCTACGTCAGCCGCTTCGAACCGGAGAACAACCCGCACCGCGTGGTCGCGGCCTACGCCCGGGTTGGCGGGGACCTGCCCCTGGTCATGGTCGGCGACGCGCCCTACGCCTCCGACTTCATCGCCGAGATGAAGCGGACCGCCGATTCGCGCGTCGTGTTCCCGGGCGCCGTGTACGGCGACCGCTACCGGGGCCTGCTCTCGTCCGCGCTCGCGACCGTGCACGCCACGGAAGTCGGCGGTACCCATCCGGCGCTGGTCGAGGCGATGGGCTACGGCAACTGCGTACTGGTCAACGACGAACCGGCCAACCGCGAAACGGCAGCCGACGCCGCGATCTACTTCGACGTCCAGGATCGGACCTCCCTGACCGCGGCATTCGAGCAGGCCGCTGGTGACCCGGTGCGGACGCGCCTCCTTGGCGAGCGCGCCGCAACGCGGGCGGCGTCCGAGTACAACTGGGACCGGGTCACGGACCAGTACGAGGAGCTGTTTCGCCGCCTGTGCGACAGGCGTTCCGGGCCGCGGTCAGGCGGCTAGACTCAGCCGGGCGTCCGCAAGCCATGTTGAGACAGCGCAACCAAGGTTGAAGCGGCGCAAGCCACGTTTAGACAGCGCAAGCCACGTTGAGACAGCGCAAGCCATGTTGAACCAGCGCATCCGACTGCAGGCCGGCCTGCTTCTGGCCCTCGACCTTGCCCTGGTCGCGGCCGCGTTCTTCCTCGCCTATGCGATCCGCAGCGAGGTTCTCCCGCAGGTGTTGCCGGGTCTGTTCCCCCGCCCCCTCTATCCGCTCAGCGACCACCTGCCCCTGCTGCCGCTGGCGCTTCTGGCCTGGGCCGTGCCCCTGGTCGCCACCCGGCGTTACCGCTCGCACCGCATCGCCGATCTGAGGACGGAGGCGACCGCGATCCTCAAGGTGGCCGCGGCCGCGACACTGCTGATTCTGTTCGCCATCTTTGTTCTCCAACTGGACCAGCTCCTCCTGCAGGATCGCTTCAGCCGCCCCTGGCTGCTGCTCTTCTCAAGCCTGTCCTTCGTGCTCCTGCTGGCCGAGAAGATCGCGCTGCGCACACTCGCGCGCGACCTGCGGCAACACGGTCTGAACCAGCGAGCCGTGCTTATCGCCGGCACACCGGAAGCGGCGCGGCAGCTCGCGCAGTCGATCGAGGACCATTCCTACTGGGGCCTCAAGATCGTCGGCCTGATCCACACCGACGGGAGCAGGTCCGCGCAGGGCACGCAGCCGGTCTGGGGCGGCGTCGACGACATCCTGCGCGTCGTCTCCGAGCATGTCGTGGACGACGTGTTCTTTGCCGTCACCCCCAACGAATTGCCCGCCCTGCAGACGATCTTCGAGGCGCTGCAGGAACACGGCATCCAGACCCGTATCGCCCTCGACCTGCTCCCTCCGCCCCACAGCCAGGTGCAACTCGACTCCCTTGCCGGCCGGCCCGTCGTCACCCTTTCGCCGGCTCCGTCCAGCCTTCCCCTGCTGCTGTTCAAGCGCTTCTACGACCTCTGCATCGGCATCGTGCTGCTGACGATCAGCCTGCCAGCGATCCTCGTGCTGGCGCTCTTGATCAAGGTCACGTCATCGGGCTCCGTGCTCTACCGGCAGACGCGCTGCGGTCTGAACGGCCGCCGCTTCACCATGTACAAGCTCCGCACGATGGTCGCGGACGCGGAGGCCCGGCGGGCCGAACTGAATCACCTGAACACGATGTCCGGTCCGGCGTTCAAGATGGACCGCGATCCCCGGATCACACCTCTGGGCCAGTACCTGAGGAGGTTCAGCCTGGACGAACTCCCTCAGTTCTGGAACGTCGTGCGCGGCGACATGAGTCTGGTGGGCCCCCGGCCACTCGAGGAGAAGGAGCCCTACACGAGGCGACAGCGGCGACGCCTGTCGATGAAGCCGGGGATTACCTGTCTGTGGCAGGTCAGCGGCCGCAGCGATCTGGACTTCGACCGCTGGATGGAGCTCGACCTGGAGTACATCGACACCTGGTCGCCGACGCTCGACTTCAAGATCATGCTGAAGACGATCCCGGCGGTGCTGAGCAGGCGGGGAGCCTCGTAGGCCGTCGGCCGCTCTCGCTTCAACTCCAGACGGGCGGTTCAGCTCAGGACGGGCAGGGCGCCACCGTCGCGACCGCCCGACCAGGACCTCTCGCTTGGACGGCGACGACGGTAGTCGTCGTCCTCGTAGGCTAGGCAGCACAGGAGCCGGCCGCAGCTGCCCGAGATCTTGGACGGGTTGAGACTCAGGCCCTGCCGTTTGGCCATCTGGATCGAGATGGGCCGGAAGTCCTCGATCCACGTGGAGCAGCACAGAGTCCGTCCGCAGATGCCGACGCCGCCGAGAAGCCGCGCCTCGTCCCGGGGCCCCACGTGGACCAGCCGCACGCGGGACTTGAAGCGGGCCTTCAGGTCTCGCAGCAACTGCCGGAAGTCGACCCGCCGTTCGGCGGTGAAGTAGAACGTCGCGTGCCGGCTGTCCAGACTGAAGTCGACCCGTGACACCTTCATCTCCAGGCCGAGCGTCCGCGCCCTCTCGCGGCAGAACGTCTTGCCACGGACCTGGTTCGTCAATTGCCGTTCTCTCGCCTCACGGTCCGCGTCGTCGGCCCGACGGATCAGACGGCGGGCACTCGATTTCTGGCACGGCTTGAAGACCGGCATGGGTGACTTCTCGACCCGGCCATAGGTGGGACCCGGCTTCATCGACACGATCACTTCGTCGCCGCGGGCCAGCAGCTCGCCCCCGGTCCGGCACAGGGTGAGGTTCGTCTCCTCGCCGAAGCGCACACCGACGAACGTGTCCTCCACCGCCGTCGATTGACCGGCAAAGCTGCAGCCGTTGCAACTCACGACAGGACCGCCCCCGTCCCCAGCACTCGCCGGCCGATATCCGAGCGCATCGCCTTGGCCGGCCATTGAATCCGGGCCGCACCCTCGTAGGCCCGCGCCAGCGCCTGGCTCAGGTCGTCGCCGACCGCGCAGACGTTCAGCACCCGGCCGCCCGTCGCGATGACCTGGTTGTCCCGGCGGCCGGTACCGGCGTGGAACACGACCACGCCGTCCCGCTCTCGCGCGGCTTCGATCCCAACGATTGCGTCTCCCGATGCCGCCTTCTCCGGGTAACCCCGGTTGGCCAGCACCAGGCACGCCGAAGCGCCGGAGCTGAAGGCGAGTTCGGAACGTCCGAAGTCGCCATCGGCGCCGGCCGCGAACAGGTCGACCGGATCCTCTTCCAGCCTCAACAGGAGCGCCTGGGCCTCGGGGTCGCCGAGCCGGACGTTGAACTCGAGTACCTGGGGACCGTCCGGGCTCATCATCAGACCGGCGTAGAGAACGCCGGAGAACGGCGTGCCGTCGGCGGCCATGCCGGCCACCGTGCGCTCCATCACGTCGGTCATGATCTCGTCGAGCTGCTCCCCGGTGACGATTCCCGCCGGGCTGTGGGCGCCCATGCCACCGGTGTTCGGTCCGGCGTCGTCGTCGCCGATCCGCTTGTAGTCCTTCGAGGTCGCAAGCGGCAGGACCCGCCGGCCGTCGCAGAACCCGATGAAGGAGACCTCCTCGCCGAGCACGAAGGGCTCGATCAGAACCCGGGCTCCGGCTGACCCGAAGCGGCGGTCGACGAAGAAGACGTCGAGTGCGGCCTCGAGTTCCTCCGGTGAGGACACGATCAGCACACCCTTGCCGGCGGCGAGCCCGTCCGCCTTGAGCACGGCCGGCAGCCCGAACCGTTCCGCGGCGCTCCGCGCGGTGTCCCGGTCGTCGGTGACCACGAAGTCGGATGTCGGCACGCCGTGCCGATGCATGAACTCCTTGGCGAACACCTTCGAACTCTCCAGGCGGGCGGCGGCGCGAGAGGGGCCGAAGATGCGCAGACCGCGTTCGCGAAACGCGTCCACGATGCCGAGAGAAAGCGGCAGCTCGGGGCCGACCACGGTGAGATCGATGTCGCGCTCGGCGGCGAACCGGCCAAGTCCTTCGATGTCCGAGACGTCGATCGCAACACTCTCGCCGCACTCCTCGGTGCCGGGACTGCCAGGTGCGCAGTAGAGCTCCGTCGCCGGCGCCCGCTGCCGGATGAGCCAGCAGATCGCGTGTTCGCGGCCACCGTTGCCGATGACCAGGACCCTCAAAGCGCGGCCTCCTGGGCGGCGAGCGGCCCGGATGCCGGCGCCGGAGACCCGGCCAGCGACCGAATCGCGCCCTCGACCTCTTCGATCATCGAGTCCGGCGTCGACGCACCCGCGGTGATGCCCACCCCACCGCAGTCAGCAAACCAGTCCGCCCGCAGGTCGTCCGTACCGTGAACGAGATAGCTGCGCGGTTGGGCAGCCCGGCAGATCTCCCACAGATGCCTGGTGTTCGCGCTGTGCCGCCCGCCGACGACGACGATGCAGTCGATCCGGGGGTCGGCCGCGAGATCGCGGGCCGCGTCCTGGTTCTCCTTCGTCGCGTAGCAGATCGTGTCCGCCCGCTCCGCGTGATCCGCCGCGCCCTCGATCGCAAGGGCCACGTCCTCGTACTCCTCGCTGTTCAGCGTCGTCTGGTAGAAGATCTTCACCCTGGGATGGCAGTCGAAGTCGATCCGCTCGACGTCCGCGGTCGTCAGTACGATGTCGTAGTCGCCGGGATCGAGATCCCGGGTGTAGCCGATCACCTCGCGGTGGGCGGAATCGCCGATGAACACCGCGTGGTAGCCCGCCTCGAGCGCCTGCCGGGCCTCCTCGTGGACGTCGTAGACGAAGGGGCACGTCGTGTCGACCACCAGGAGGCCGCGTTCCAGCGCCCGACGATGGAAGGACGGCGGCACGCCATGCGCCGAGAAAACGATCGTGCCGGCCCGCACCTCGTCCAGCGAGGCCGCGGTGGCGAAGCCCAGTTGTACGAGGTCCGAAACGACGCGCTCGTTGTGCACCAACTGGCCCAGGATCTTCCCGCTCCGGCCCTCCGAGGCCAGTTTTCGCACCGTCCGGTCGGCGATCCGCACGCCGGCGCAGAAGCCGTACTTCTCCGCGCGCCTGAGCGTCAATGGACCCGCCATCTCGGTTACTCCCTCGGCCAACCGACCGTCCGGTCGCGCGATGCTAACAGCGGTTCCCCCTCAGAACTTGGGGTACTCGAAACGGGCAGCCGAGCTGCCGGCGTTCCTGCCCGGCTCAATCGCGGCGCGGACCCACCCGTCGCCACGGCGGAAGGTCATGGTGTCCCCCAAGGCCGCGCGCCAGCCCGCTGCCTGCGCCTCGCGCAACAGCCATTCGCGCGCGTCCGGGGCGCCCAGCGGCAGCCGCAGGCTCACGAACTCCGCCGCAGGCGGTTCTCCGGCTTCGCCTTCCCGCGGGACGTCGCCGAAGTCGAACACCGTGGATCCGTCCGGGAGCGGAAAGTCCTCCGGAAAAGCACCTGGAAGGCGGCCGCCGACCGCAACCTCCGGCGCCCGGCGCTCCTGCTGATCCTCGTCGGGCCGGAACACGGAGTCGCGCGGCGGCTCCACCGTCAGACTTTCCAGCTCGCCGTCGTCGGACGGCGACGGGTCCGGGGGAACGAGGCACGACCACGCGAACACCGCGACCGGCGCCAGCAACAACGCGATAGGACGCCCGCCGCGACGGCTCCCCCGCCGCGAGCCACCCGGCCCGGTCAGTCGCTCAGCACCTGCAGCGGCCGGCCCGACGGGCCGTGGAGGCGCTCCGCCGGCAGGTCGTGCGGAATTTCGATCTTGCACTCGCAGACTTCCTCCTGGCGTTCGGCCAGATCGGCGAGGCTCAGGTTGCAGAGGATGTTCTCGACCGCTTCCTTCACGCTCAGGAAGACCTCGCGGATCGCGCAGTGCCTGGGCCCGACACCGATCGTGCAGGGCTGGGCCAGGATGTGGTCGATCGACGTCGTGTGTCCCTCTAGCGCGACCAGGATGTCGTGCATCGAGATGTCACCCGCCGGACGTCCCAGGAGGTGGCCGCCCTGCGGGCCCCGGTTCGAGCGGATCAACTGGAAGCGGGCAAGCGCCGCCAGGATCTGGCGGAGGTAGGGCTCCGGGATGCCCTGGTTGATCGCAATCTCATGGCTCGGCACCGGACCGGCTTCCGAGTGCATCGCCACATAGAGCATGGCGCGGATGCCGTACTCGCCCTTGGTCGATATCTTCATTGCGCACTCGCCGCCACAAGCCAGTGTAGCAGTGCAGGCTGTTAACTCCGCAGGTAGTCGAGCACCTCCTCCAGTGTCCCGATGTCGCCTTCGGCCGCGTCCAGCCACAGGGCCTGCAGACCAGCCGCCTCGGCCCCCTCGCGATCCTCGACCTTGGCGTCGCCGACGTGGAGGACCGACGCCGGTTCGAGGTCGAGTTCCCGGCAGGCGGCTAGGAAGATCGTCCCGGCCGGCTTGGCCGCTCCCACATCCTCCGAGCACACGACGGCGTCGATGTCGTCGCCCAGGCCGAGGTTGGACAGCACCCGGGGCAGCCGCCGGTCCCAGTTGCTGGTCACCGCGACCCGCAAGCCCCGGCGCCGCAGTTCGGCGAGTACCGCGCGAACGCCGGGCCGAAGCTCCCAGGCATCGGCGCGTTCGAAACGGGCGAACAGCTCGGCAGCCGCGAACGGTCCGGGAGCTTCGTGGCCCAGCAGCGCACACGATCTCTCCAGCAGTTCCCGCCAGAATCCACGGGCGCCGTCGGGGTGGCTGCTGTAGCGGTCCTCGCCACGGCCGAGCCGGCAGTCGAGTTCGCTCCAGGCGGTCCGGAAGCTGCTCTCGATCTCGGTTGCCGCAAGGCGCAGTCCGTGCCGGGCAAGGACTTCGGCGTAAATCTCACCGCGACGCGGGCAGACGAAGAGTGTGCCCGTCGCGTCGAAGGACACGCCCCGAAGGGGCTCTGAGCCGCGGCGCGCGGTAAGGGCGACGGGCCGTTGGCGGCGTTCGCTCACGAGAAACCGTGGCGACGGGCGAAGAAGTAGAAGGCGGTGACGACAAGCGAGTGACGGATCTCGCCACTTTCGATCCGCTCCGGGACCTCGCGCAGCGGCACGTGGACGACTTCCAGCTCCTCGCTGCCGTCGCCGATCGGATCGCCGGTGTCCACGAGGTCACGAGCCAGCCACAGTGAGCACGCGTTGTCGAGGATGGCGGGGTTCGGCTCGACCACGCCGAGGCGTTCGATCCGGCCGGCCCGGTAGCCGGTCTCTTCGTGCAGTTCCCGCCCCGCGGCGACCCCCGCCTCCTCGCCCGCTTCGACGATCCCGCCCGGAATCTCGAGCGACACCGCGGCGCGCCCGAACCGCCACTGGCGGACGAACACGACGGTCGGCCCTTGCCCACGCGGCCCGGATTCGAGCAGGGGAATCACGTTGACCCAGTCCGCCGACCGCAGCACGAGCGCTTCGCGCCGGTCGGCGCCGGCCCGGAGCTTCTGGGTCTCGACCCTGAGCAGCGGATGGTCGAAGATCGAGCGGTTGGCCTCGACCTGCCAGGGACGGACCTTCTTCACCTCTCTAATCCTCCCGCTCGAAGGGCGGCCGGCGCCACTCGAAGCGGAGAATCCGCACGGCGCGGCCGCTGAAGAAGATCAGGAGAGCGACGCCGGCGGCGCTGGAAAGCGCCATCAACCAACTGAAGTCACGCCAGAGGATGAGGATGGGCGCCGTCAGCACACCGGCGACGAGCGCCACAACAAGCAACCGGACCGCGATCCGGTCGAACGTCGGCGGGCGGATACGCGGTGGCTCGGCGTCGGGTGCGTCGGGCATGGACAGGAGTATGCCAAGCGGAGGCCGGCGCTTTGCGCCGGATGCCGACGGGGACGTCGGCGTACCCAGTACCGGAGCGCCCGGAGAGTGGAAACTTGCATCTGGATGCACCCGGACCGTGGGGACTCGCATACTGGGTGCGCCGACGTCCTCGTCGGCTTCTGAAGGAAACGCGCGAGGCCGAAGGACTCGCTCCGCTGGGGGTGGGTGGGCTGTCCTAGGCCGCGTCGAGCTTCCTCAGGCACGCCTCCACGACCCGGTCGGCATCCAACCTCTCCATGCACGCGAAGTCGCCGCGGCTGCAGGTACGCCGCCAGCACGGCTGGCAATCCAGCCGCCGGTCGAGTTGCACGGAGACCGACCGCGGTCCGTAGGGTCCGTTGCGCGCGGGATCGGTCGGTCCGAACACGGACACGGTCGGAACCTCAAGCGCTGCCGCCAGGTGGGCCGGTCCCGAATCGCAGCCCAGGAACAGGGCCGCGGGCCGCAGCAGCGTCGCCAGCTCGCGCAGATCGGTCGGCGGCGCGAGGAGGACGGGCGGGTTGTCCCCGGCAACGGCACCGGCAACGATCTTCTCCGCCGCCAGCCGTTCCGCCTCGCCGGCCCAGACGACGGCCACAGGCAGGTCGCGGTCCCGTCCCAGGCGCCGCACCGCGGCGGCGAAGTGGTCCGGCGGCCAGTGCTTCGTGCGCCAGATCGTCCCTGGCGAAACCACCGCGTAGCCGCCAGCCCCCAGGCCGTGGCGCTCGAGGAAATCGAGGGCCTCCGGCTCGGCATAGTCGGGCAGCCGCCACTCGGCGATCGGCTCGTTCGTTTCGGCCAGTCCTGAAGCGCCGGCCAGCGCCAGGTTGCGGTCGACCACGTGGGTCACCGCCGGGTCGACGGCGAAACGCCGGTTCAGAAACAGGGAGTTCAGTTCACGGCTGCCCATCGCCGAACCACCGCGGAAACCGACGCGCTGCCGGGCGCCGCTCAACCAGGCGACGAGGCCACTCTTGGTCAGGCCCTGGACATCGATCGCGGCGTCGTAGCGGCAGCTTCTCAGTTCGCGGCGGAAACGGCCGAACGTCTTGAGCCGCGCCGCAATGCCGCGAGCGCGGCGAGGGTAGACGTGGAAGCGGTCGACGCCGGGACAGTCCCGTAAGAGGGTCGCGGCAGGCTCCTGAATCGCCCAGCCGATGAACGCATCTGGATTCGCCCGGCGAAGCGCCGCCGCCACCGGGGCCGCGTGCAGGCAGTCGCCGATTGCCGAAAGGCGCACCAGGAGGATTCGCAGCGGTCTGGACGGGGTCGTTTCGGTGGTCGTCATCGGTGCCGGTCCGTGGCTGATCTGAGCATACGGCTCGCGCGCGCCGCTTCGACACTGGGTGCCCCCTACCACAGTGGGTGACGCCGCTCCGACACTGGGTGCGCCGACGTCCTCGTCGGCTTTCTGAAAGAAACGTGCGAGGCCGAAGGACTCGCTCCGCTGAGGCGGGGGGCCGTGCGCGAACCAAGGCGGAGCCGGCCTTGCGGCCGGCGCGTTCTTCTGGCCGCCTGCGGCGGCAGCCGACGGGGACGTCGGCGCACCCAGTCCCGGATGCCGGCCAGAAGGCCGGCGCACCCAGTGAAGGCCGGCAGGAATGTGGTGCGCCCGAAGGGATTCGAACCCCTGACCTACGGCTCCGGAGGCCGTCGCTCTATCCAGCTGAGCTACGGGCGCGCGAACGGGAAGGATGCGGAAAGGAAGATGGGGTGGGTGAGGGGACTTGAACCCCCAACCACTTGAACCACAATCAAGCGCTCTACCGGTTGAGCTACACCCACCAGACCTCTCCGACCAGAATCTCAACGAGCTTGGCCTGCCTGGAGGGACTCGAACCCCCGACCCGCGGCTTAGAAGGCCGCCGCTCTATCCAGCTGAGCTACAGGCAGGCGAAAGCGACAGAGTAGCCGAGGCCTGGGCATGCGAGCGATATCGGGGCGCCCAGATTTGAACTGAGGACCCCCTGCGCCCAAGGCAGGTGCGCTACCAGACTGCGCCACGCCCCGACAGGCAGGCGCCGGAGTGTAGCAGCACACCCAGGCTCAGAGAACCTCCAGCGGGGCGTAGCGGCGGACGAGCTTCCGCTTGCCTGCCTTGTCGAAGAAGACCGTCAGCTTGGCGTTCTCGCCCTGGCCGTCGAGGTGCAACACCACGCCCTTGCCCAACGTCGCGTGCCGCACGTACGCGCCCGGTCGCAAACCGCCGGCGGCCTGCTTCATGGGCCGTCCGGACGCTCGACCCTTCAGGCCCGAGGGCGGCGGCGGCCGGTACGGGACGCCGGCGGAACGATCGGCGCCGAAGAAGCTGCGGACGCCCGCGGTCCGCGGCCCGGCGTAGATGTCCGGGCTCTGGGCGGTCTCCACGAGTTCCTCCGGCACGTCGATCAGGAAGGGCGAGGGCTGCTGGTCCTGGAACATGCCCGCGATCATCCGGCGACGGCAGCCGCTGAGGAACAGCCGCCGTTCGGCGCGGGTCATGCCGACGTAGAACAGCCGTCTCTCCTCCTCGATGTCCCGCGCGCCGCCACCGGCGTGGAAGTGCGGCAGCAGGCCGTCCTCCAGTCCGGTGACGAAGACGGCCGGGTACTCGAGGCCCTTGGCGCTGTGCAGGGTCATCACCGCGACGCCGAGGTCGGCGTTCAGGCCGTCCGTGTCGCTGACCAGGGAGACGTAGTCCAGGAAGTTCGTCAGCGGACTGGTCGGCGGCTCCTCGTCCGTCTCGCCGGCGCCCGCGCCCAGGGGATCGTCGAGGGCCGGAAGCGCCGAGGTCGGAATCCTGGCAGGCACCTCTTCACAGCCGTACCGGGTCTGGAAGTCCTGCGCGGCCGAAACGAGTTCGCCCAGGTTGTCCAGCCGCTCCTGCCCCTCCTCGTCGCCCTTCCCGTAGAGCGCGTCGAAGCCGGCCGCGACGATCGCCCCCCGGACGAGCTCAGCCAGCGGCTGCTGCTCCGCTTCCTTGCGGAGCGCCTCGATCAGGCCCCTGAAGTCGTCGACCGCACGGCGGTTCCGCGCCGGCAGCTCCTGCAGCGGGTCGAGCCTGATCGCGTCCCAAAGGGAATGGCCCATCTTCGCCGCCCGGGCCAGCAGGAACTCCTCGGTCCGGCGGCCGATGCCCCGCCGCGGCTGGTTCAGGATCCGCCGCAGAGACAGGTTGTCCCGCGGATTGTTGATCACCCGAAGGTACGCGGCCAGGTCCTTGACCTCGGCGCGCTCGTAGAACCGAACGCCGGCGACCAGACAGTACGGAACCTCGCTCCGCAGCATCTGGTCCTCGATCGCCCGTGTCTGCGCGTTGGTCCGCACGAGGACGGCCATGTCGCCGAACTCGAAGCCGTTGGCGCCAAGCTCCCCCACCTGCCGCACGACCCAGCGCGCCTCGTCCTCCTGATCGGCGGCGAAGAAGAGCCGTAGCGGATCACCCGCGCCGGTGTCGGTCCACAGCGCCTTGCCGCGCCGCTCCTCGTTGCGCGCGATCACGGCGCCCGAAGCGTCGAGGATGTTCTGCGTCGAGCGGTAGTTGCGTTCCAGCTTGCGAACCCGGGCGCCGGGGAAGTGGCGCTCGAAGCGAAGCAGGTTGTCGATCTCGGCCCCCCGCCAGCCGTAGATGCTCTGGTCCTCGTCGCCGACCGCGGTCAGCCCGGAGACCGAGCCGTCCGGGTCGAGAACGAGGTTCTTGATCAGTTCGAGCTGGGCCGCATTCGTGTCCTGAAACTCGTCGACGAGCAGGTGGCGGAAGCGTCCCCGAACCCGCTCGCCGACGTCCGCCTCCTCTCGCAGCAGCCGCACCGCGAGCGCGATGAGATCGTCGAAGTCGACGCCGCCCGCGCGCCGCAGGTCGCGCTGATAGCGGCGGTACGCGGCGGCGACATGACGGTCGAAGAAGTCCTCGGCCTCGCGTTCGAACGTGGCCGGAGTCAGGAGCCGGTTCTTCGCCGCGCTGATCCGGCCCTGGACCGCGCGGGGCTGGAACGTCTGTTCGTCCAGGTCCTCCGCCTTCAGAGCCGCCTTGATCAGCCGCAGCTGATCCGGCGCGTCGACGATCGCGAAGTCGGACTGGAGGCCGACTCGGTCCCCGTACCGGCGCAGGAGCCGCACGCAGAACCGGTGGAAGGTGCCGACGAAGACATTTGCGTTGCCGCCGACCAGGTCGAGGGCGCGCCCGCGCATCTCGTCCGCCGCCTTGTTGGTGAAGGTCACCGCCGCGATCCGCCATGGCTCGATTCCCAACTCCTCGACGAGCCAGGCGATCCGGTAGGTGATCACCCGGGTCTTGCCCGACCCGGCGCCGGCGATCACGAGCTGCGGCCCGCCGTCGTGGGTGACCGCCGCGAACTGTTCCGGGTTCAGGCGGGAGCGGAAATCCAGGTCGGTCACCGCGGCCGGCGCTTGATGTTCTTCTGACGCGCCCGGCCGACGGCAAGAGTCTCCTCCGGCACGTCCTTCGTGATCACCGAACCGGCGCCGGTGTAGCTCCCCGCGCCGACTTCGACCGGAGCGATCAGGATCGTGTCGCTGCCGACGAACGCCCCCTCGCCGATCACCGTGCGGTTCTTCGTCTTGCCGTCGTAGTTGCAGGTGATGACTCCGGCGCCGATGTTGGCGCCCGCACCGATCGACGAATCGCCCAGGTAGGAGAGATGGGAAGCCTTGACCCCAGGGCCCAGGGTCGACTTCTTCACCTCGACGAAGTTGCCGACTCGCACGCCCTCGTCCAGAACCGCCTCCGGCCGCAGGCGCGCGAAGGGGCCGACGCTGCAGCCCGAGGCGACGCGGGCGCCGTCGAGAACCGAGTAGGGCAGGACGTCCACTCCGTCCGCGAGGACGCTGTCGCGGAGCCAGGCGCCGCAGTGAACGGTACAGCCGCGGCCCACCCGGCTGGCGCCCAGCAAGGTGACGCCCGGGTGCAGCACCGAGTCGGGACCGACCGTCACGCCGGCATCCACCCACACGCTACCCGGATCGAGGATCGTGACGCCGGCTTCGAGCAGCGCGTCGACGCCGCGGCGGTAGAGCACCCGCTGAACCGCCGCAAGTTCCGCCCGCGAGTTGACGCCGAGCGCTTCCGAAGCGTCCTCCACCCGGACCCGGGCCACCGGGTTCTCGAGCGCAGCAGCGGCGACGGCATCCGCCAGGCAGAGCCGGCTTCCTTCCGTTTCCGCCTCGAGCTTCTCCAGCCAGTCGAAGATCGCCGGAACGGGCAGCGCGTAGTGCCCCGGACTGCCCGGTTCGTCCGGATCGGCTACCGCGACGCTGCCCCAGCCACTACGAGCGCTGTCCAGGAGTCTCCGGAGAGTCGCCGGCCGAATCAGGGGCGCATCGCCGGACAGGACGAGAACCGGACTGTCGCTACCCAGGAGTTCGCGGACCAGCAGCAGCGCCCGCCCGGTCCCCTGCTCCTCCGGCTGCTCCGCGCGCTGCTTCACCCAGAGGACGTCCTCGCCGCCCAGTCCCTCCTGTTCGAGGACCTCCCGGATCTCCCGTGCTCCGCTGCCGACAACGACGTGGATCGGGGTGCAGCCCGCTTCGCGCGCCGCCGCGACGACCCACGCCACGAGCGCTCGGCCGCCGGCGCGATGCAGGGCCCGGGGCCGCTCGGAGCGCAGCAACTCGCCACCGCCGGCAGCGAGAATGACGGCCGCGCCGGCCTCGGCAGCCACGTCAGTCGCTATCGTCATGGACGAGCTTGTCGAAGCGCTCGTCCCCGTCCAGTAGAGAAAAGTCGCTGTCGTGGAAGGCTCGAACCCGGTTCTTCGTGTCGAGTTCGACGGCCTTCGCCAAGGTGTCCAGAGCGGCGTCCTCGTCTCCGCTCAGGGCGTGCACACAGGCCGCCAGATAGACGAAACGGTCGTCCTGGTCCCGGCCGTCGCCTCCGCACAACTCAAGAACGCGCTCCAGGTCGCCATCGTTCCTGGCCATCACGGCTTGAAGGAAGGCGTCGTCAGGGCCGCCGTCCGCCGCGGTTTCCACCCGCCTGCAGGCGGCAAGGTAGTCCTTTGCACGAATGACGAACCGGCTATCGCCACCGCTCGCGACCACATCTTCGAACCGGCCCCTGGCTTCGGCGATCTTGTCCTCGTAGAACAACGCGATTCCTGCCTCGAGACTCTCAAGCGCGGAATCGGCGGCGTTCGGCCCGCTCCCAGTGCTCACGATACGTACCTCCCCAAGTGACGGTCCAAGGCTGGCAACTGTAGCGCGGCAGCCCGCGAGGAGCTAGGCGGCTTGGAGCTGGTCGCGACTGGGTGCGCCGGCGTCCACGCCGGCTGCCGCCGCAGGCGGCCAGATACACGCGCCGGCCGGAGGCCGGCGTCCTTACCTGCGGCCAGTTCCAAGCCGCCTAGCTCCTCGCGGGAATGTAGTCCTCGCGCAGCAGCGCGTACAGGTGGTGGTCGGTGCGGCGGCCCTGCAGAACGAAGTACGAGCGGAGCCGGCCCTCGTGAACGAATCCCAGCTTCTCCAGCACCTTCCGTGACGCTTCGTTGTCGACCGCGCATCTCGCCTCGATGCGATCCACGGGCGTGCGGAGCAGGAGCTCCGGCAGCAACTGCCCCAGTGCCGCGGTCATCGTGCCGCGGCCGTGGTGGCGTGTCGCCAGGGCGTACCCCAGCTCGCTCAGCCCGTGCTCCCAGTTGACGATCGCCAACGTGATCCAGCCGGCACGATCGCCGTCCGCCTCGACCAGCCAGGTGTAGCGATCGCCCCGGCCGCGGTAGATGTCCCGCGGGCGCTGCGACGCCAGGTCCGCTCGCAGTCGCGACGCGGACACGTTGTGCAGCGGCTGGAAGCGTCGCACGGCTGGCTCGGATCGCCAGCGCCTGAGGAAGGGGGCGTCCGCCGGCGAGGCCGGCCGCACGACCACCTCCGCCTGCCTGGGGGAGACGGGAGCCGAGGGTCTTCCAAGGGGGCGAATCATGGACTACGGCAGCCTGGCGCGGCGTCCCCTCCGAGGCAGGGCGCCGCCCAGCGCCATCAGGCTATACCCCTGCGCAAAGAGGTACAGAAAGGGAAGGGACCACCAGCGACCACTCAAGCCGGCGGCGGCAATGCAGATCCAGAAGTAGAGCGCGAGCGTGGCTTCGCCCCAGAGGCTCCAGACGGCGCGCGACCGGTACTGCGCGGGAGGGTCCGGCGCTCCCGCCGGGAGCTTCGGCGTGCGCGCGAACACGCCGCCGCGACGAAACAGGCCGGTGACCACCGCGGCCGAGTTGTGAAGCGACAGGCCGATACCGACGGACATCGCAAGCGGCACCTCCAGCCACGCCCGGGAACCCGGGCGGCCGGCCCGCCGCTGGCCGGCGGCGTAGCAGCCCGCCACCGCGGCCGTGCCGAGCAGGAACAGCGGCGCGTCGATCCACAGCAGCAGGTGCGGAGATTCCTGGCGCAACAGGATGGCCGGCAGGAGCAGGAGCCCCAGCACGACGAGCAGCGGATAGCAGAAGCCCGAGGTCAGGTGCGCCGTCGCCGCGAGCTTGACCCGCGGCTTGACCCGGCTTCGAAGGATCCGCGCCAGCAGCTTGCGCAGGGTCTGGGCCGTGCCACGAGCCCACCGGTGCTGCTGGCTCTTGAAGTCGTTGACGCGGGCCGGCAGATCGGCGGGCACCGCCAGGTCGGTCAGGAGCGCGAAGCGCCATCCGGCGAGCTGCACCCGGTAGGAGAGGTCGAGGTCCTCGGTCAGCGTGTCGAACTGCCAGCCGCCGGCGTCCTCGATCGCCTGCCGCCGCCAGACGCCCGCGGTGCCGTTGAAGTTGAAGAAGCAACCGGACCGGTAGCGCGCCTCCTGCTCGACGAGAAAGTGCCCGTCGAGCAGGACCGCCTGAGCGCGGGTCAGCAGGGAGTCCCCGCGATTCGTGTGATCCCAGCGCGCCTGGACCATGCCGAGCCCGGGATCGGCGAAGGCAGGCACCGTGCGGCGCAGAAAGTCCGGCCCGGGTACGAAGTCGGCGTCGAAGATCGCGATCAGCTCGCCGCAAGCCTGGCTCAGACCGGCCGCCAGGGCCCCTGCCTTGAAGCCCTCCCGTTCCGGTCGACGGAGGTGCCGGACCGCCGGCAGCCGGCGCCCTCGCTTCGACGCCTCCTCCAGCACCGCCTCGATCCGATCGCCCGTATCGTCGGTCGAGTCGTCGAGGATCTGAATCTCCAGCCGCTCCGCTGGATAGTCGAAGTCGAGCACGGCCGCGAGCAGTCGCGGGGCGACATAGCGCTCGTTGTAGATTGGCAGTTGGACAGTTACCCGAGGCGCGACAGTCACCCGAGGCGCATTGGCCCGGTCCGAAGTAACCTCGTCCAGGGGGACTTCCGTCTCCGCGCCTGCCGCGGCCGGGCCGCCGGCCTCCGCGGGCGGCCGGACCAGGCGCAGCACCAGCAGCAGAACCAGCCGGTGCAATCCAAAGAGTGCGAGTGTGCCGAGAACGGCGTAGTACACGGGAAGAAGCACGAACGCCGACGATATGGCAAGGGCACTCCCACCAGTGGCAGCCGCCTGGCCTCTGCTCGCCTGCTTCGGCGGGCTCCTCCTCCTGGACCGCACCGGCCTGCGACCGGCGGCGGACGCACCGTGGACGAGCGTGCTCTTCCTCGCGGTGCTCCTCCTGGCCTTCGGCGCCCTGTTTTGGGCGCTGAAGCGGTTCGGACCGGCGCGGCGGGAAGAGGCGAGCGAGCCACGGATCGCCGGCATCCTGGTCGTCGCCCTGCTGCTGCGCCTGCTCGCCCTGCCGCTGGCGCCGAGCCTGTCCGACGACGTCCACCGCTACCTCTGGGACGGCCGCGTAGCCGCTTCCGGCGCAAACCCGTATCGCCTCACTCCGAACGACCCCGGATTGACCACGCAGCGCGACGACCTGTGGCAGCGCACCGCCCACCGCGACGTCGCCACGGTCTACCCGCCGCTGGCGCTGAGCCTGTTCGCCGCCGCCAGCGCCACGCCGCAGCCGCTCATCGCCTACAAGCTGACGCTGGTCGCGGTCGACCTGATCGCCTGCGCCCTGTTGCTCGGGCTTGCCCGCCGACGCGGTTCGACCGTGGGCGCCCTGGCATACGTCTGGAATCCGCTGGTCGTGATCGAGGGCGCCGGCATGGGCCACGTCGACGTCCTGGGCGCCTCGCTCGTCATCGCCTGCGTCTATCTGATCGCGGTCGGGCGCGGTTCCCCAAGCCCTTCAGGGCGTTCGCTCGCCGCAGGGGCCGTCGCCGCGCTCGGCGTGCTGGCCAAGCTGGTTCCTCTCGCGGCGATTCCCCTCTGGTGGCGGACGATTCGGCGCGACCGGCCGCAAGGCCGTCTGTTCGCGTTGGGCGCCGCCTGCCTGCTCGTCCCCACCGCCGCGGCCGTCCTGATCTGGACGGGCGGCGTACCTCCGGGCCTTGCCGTCTACGCGCTCCGGTGGGAGTACAACGGTCCGCTCTACGAACCCCTGTGGCGCCTGCTCGACGTACTGCAGCTCGACCGCGTCGCCGCCGGACTCGTCCACGCGGTTCGCCTCGTCTTCGGCGGCGAAATCGACGCGCCGCCTTGGCGCACCTTGTACGCCCACACCTATCCCCAGTTCCTCGCCCGCACCCTGCTCCTGGCGGCCGCCGGCGTCGCGTGGTTTCGGGTCTGGCGGCAGTGCCCCGGGCCGACCCGCGCCGCCTTCGCCGCGTTCGGCGTCGTCTTGCTGGCAAGCCCTACCCTCTATCCCTGGTACCTGATCTGGATCCTGCCCTGGGCCGCGCTGCTCGGCGTGCGCAGTGTCCTGCTGCTGTCGGCGACCCTGCCCCTGGCCTACCTGCCGGCACTCGCCGGAGTCGACTACTTCCCTTGGGTCTACGTCGCGGTCTGGCTGCCGCCGGTGCTGCTGTTCATCATCGATCGGCGGCGCGCCGGAGACACGATTGACAAGGTGTCAGGCTCTGGAGCCGAAGCCCGATGAAGTTCCGCCTGCGAATCGCCTATGTCGGCACGGACTACGCCGGCTGGCAGCGCCAGGACAACGCGCTCGCCGTCCAGCAGGTTGTCGAAGGAGCCCTGGCCCGAATCCTCGGCCGAAGCGTGACCGTCTACGGGGCCGGCCGCACGGACGCCGGCGTCCACGCCCGCGGCCAGGCGGCCCACCTGACGGTGGCCGCAAGCGCGCCAGCCGCGGAAACGTGCAGGGCGCTCGTCCAGGGCAGCAACCGTTATCTGCCGGTTGCGGTCCGCGTACTGGACGCCGACCCGGTGGGCGAGACCTTTCACGCCCGCAAGAGCGCCGCCTTCAAGGTCTACCGCTACCGGCTCTGCCGCGCCCCGGTGATCGACCCGTTTCGGGCGCCCTTCGTCGTCCCGGCGCCGGGCGAACTCGACCTGGAGGCAATGAAGAGGGCCGCATCCCTGCTGCCGGGACGCCACGACTTCTCGGCCTTCGCCAAGTCCGGGGGCAGCCACGGCCAGCCGGAACGCACGATCCACCAGGCCGAATGGAAGGACGCCGGCGACGAGCTGAGCTTTCGCGTCGCCGGCGACGGATTTCTGCGCGGGATGGTCCGCGCGCTCGTGGGCACGACCCTGGAGGTCGGTCGCGGCCGGCGGTCGGTCGACGACTTCGCCGACCTCCTGGGCGGCGGCCCGCGCGCGGCGGCCGGTCCCAACGCACCGGCGCGTGGCCTGTGCCTGGAGCACGTGGAATACAGTCGGCGGCAATGAAACGCGTTGTCACGGGGATCGTGACCGCGGCGCTGGCGACAGCCCTCGTCCTGTACCTGAAGCCCCTGTTCTTCGTGGCGGTCCTCACCCTGGTCGTCCTGCTGGCGGCCGCGGAGTACACCGCCCTGGTGCAGCGGATCGCCGACGCGCCGAGGTTCCGACTTGCGTTGTGGCTGGCGCTGGTTCTCGTCGCGTTGACGAACGGCGTCCACCTCCGGATCGTCCCCCTGCACCGGCTCTTCGACCTCGACGTCTGGTTCGCGGCGGCAGCGGCCGTCCTCGCCCTGGCAACGGCGGTCGGGCTGGGCAACCGTGCCGAGCTGCGCGACCGACTGGCGATCTCGGCCCTGTTCACCTTCGGCGCGCTGTGGTTGGGGCTGTTCCTCGTCGCCGCGGTTCACCTCCACCAGCTCGATCCCGCGCTCCTGCTCTGGGTTCTGGCGGTGGCCGCGGTGGGCGACATCGGCGCCTACTACGGCGGGCGAGCGTTCGGCCGCCGTCCTCTGGCCCCCGAGATCAGTCCGAAGAAGACGATCGCCGGCGCGGTCTGCGGCCTGATCGCGAGCGTCGGCGTCGGCACCGCGGGTTTCCTGCTCTGGCTCGGCCCGGACGACTTCGTGCCGGGCGTTCCCCTGGTCGCGCTGGTCTGCGGCGGCGCCGGCCAGGCTGGAGACCTCGTCGCGTCTCTGCTCAAGCGTGCCGCGAAGGTCAAGGACGCCAGCCGCCTGCTGCCGGGCCACGGCGGTCTCCTCGACCGGCTGGACAGCGTGATGCTGGCGACGCCGCTCCTGTACGTCCTCGTCGACATCGGCGCCCTCGGGCCGGCGATCCCGACCCTCTACGGGAGTGTCCTCTACGGGACTGGCACCGTCGGAGCCCTGCCTTGAGCCGACGCAGCGTCGCCGTCCTGGGGGCCACCGGTTCGGTCGGCGAGGCGACCCTGGCGGTGGCGCGCAACCACCCGGACCGATTGCGGGTTTCGGTGCTCGCGGCCCAGGGAACCCGACCGGCCCGCCTGGCCGAGCTGGCGCGCGAGTTCCGGCCCGACCGCGTGATCGTTGCAAGCGCCGACAGGGCCGCCGCGCTGGGGGGCGAACTGCCGGACGGAGTCCGCCTGACGTGCGGCGACCAGGCACTGCTGGATGCGGTCGGGACCGGCGACATCGATCTCGTCGTGACGGCAATCGTCGGCGCGGCCGGTCTTCAGCCGGCGGCGGCGGCGCTTGCCGCCGGCGCCGACCTGGCGCTCGCCAACAAGGAGGCGATGGTCGCGGCCGGGCCCGTGCTGCGGCGTGTCGCGGCCGCCTCGGGCTCTTCCATCCTGCCGATCGACAGCGAACACGCCGCGATCCACCAGGCGCTGAGGGCGGGACGCCCGGAGGAGGTCCGCCGTCTCGTGCTGACCGCTTCGGGCGGTCCGTTCCTCGACCGCGATCCCGCCACCCTGGAGACGGCGACGCCGGCCGAAGCGACCGCACATCCAACCTGGAACATGGGCGCGAAGATCAGTGTCGATTCGGCGACCCTGATGAACAAGGGCCTGGAACTGATCGAAGCGAGCTACCTCTTCGACGTCGCCGGTTCCCGCATCGACATCGTGATTCACCCGCAGTCCCTCGTTCACTCGATCGTCGAGTTTCGGTGTGGCAACGGGATCGCACAGATCTCGGCCAACGACATGCAATACCCCATCCAGTACGCGCTCTCGTATCCCGAGCGCTGGTCGCGGCCGGCCGGCTCGGCCTCGACCGACCTGACCGAACTGCTGCAGACCGCCTCCAGGCTGGAATTCCGGCAAGTCGATCGAGGGCTCTTCCCGGCGCCCTCCCTGGCCCGTGCCGCCCTGGCCCGCGGCGGTGGCGCGCCGGCGGCGCTGAACGCGGCGAACGAGATCGCAGTGGACGCGTTTCTCAGCCGAGGAGTGCCCTTCACCGCGATCGTGCCCGTCGTGGCCGGGGTGCTCGAGCGCCACGACCGGCAGGCGGGCGGGGGCGACCCGGAGACCGTCGACGAGGCGCTGGCCTGGGATTCGTGGGGTCGGAGCCAGGCCCGGGAAGTCCTGGCGCCTTTCGGCGGTTAGCATCGGCGGGAGCCTGCGTCTCCGCCCTTCGTCCGATGAACATCCTGAGCAACACCCTGGCCTTGCTGGTCGTGATCGGAGTGATCATCTTCGTTCACGAACTCGGGCACTACCTGGCGGCGCGGGCGTTCCGGATCAGGGTGCGGGTGTTCTCGATCGGCTTCGGCCCCCGGCTCTGGGGATTCGAGCGAGGCGACACGGAGTACCGGCTGGCGATGGTGCCTCTGGGCGGCTACGTCGCCTTCTCCGGAATCGACCCCTCGAACCCCACGGGCGACGCCGGCGACTTCATCACGAAACCCCGGTGGCAGCGAATAGTCGTCCTCCTGGCCGGCCCCGCCGCCAACGTCGTGCTGTCGATCGTGCTGATCGCCGCCGTGCTCGTGGCCGGTACCGAACTTGCGGGGCCGCGCGACCTGAGCACCGAGATCGGCGCCGTGGCTCCCGAGTCCGCGGCCTCCGAGGCCGGATTGCAGGCCGGCGACACCATTCTGCGCCTGGACGAGGAAGACGTGTCCGACTGGCGCGAGGTTGCGAACATCGTCCTTGTGTCGCCGGAACGGCGTCTCGCGGTCGACTTCGAGCGCGACGGCAGGACACTGAGCACGGTGCTCGTACCGCGCCGGGTTCCCCGCCACGAGCTGGGTGACGCCGGCATGTACGCCAGCCTGCTTCCGCGCGTTCGCGAGGTGTTCGAGGGCACGCCGGCCGAGCGGGCGGGCATCCGCTACGGCGACACGCTCTACGCGGTGGACGGACACCCCATCGCCGACGCGGACGACTTCCGGCGGCTGGTGGAACCGAAAGCAGGCGAAGAGGTCAGCCTCGAGATCGGCCGTGCCGATCAGCGCCTCGAGGTCCGGTTCGTGCCGGCGGACGAAGGCGGTGTCGGCCGGGCCGGCATCGCGATCAGCCACTTCTCGTACCAGCGTGTCGCGCCCGGCGCTGCCCTCATCGAGAGCGCGCGTATCAACTGGGAGACGACAACCGAGATCTTCGGCTTCCTGGGCAGGCTGGTCGAACGCCGCGCCTCGCCCCAGAGTGCTATCGCCGGGCCCATCGAGATCGCGAGGATCAGCGGCCAGGCGGCGCGGCGGAGCTTCAACGACCTCGTCTTCCTGACCGCCCTGATCAGCCTGAACATCTGCATTCTGAACCTGCTGCCGATCCCGCTGCTGGACGGCGGCCAGCTCGCCATTCTGCTGTTCGAGAGCGTCCTGCGGCGCGATGTCTCGATCCGTGTCAAGAACCTGGTGACCCAGTTCGGCCTTGTGGTGATCGTCAGCATCATGATGTTCGCGCTCTACTCCGACCTGGTGAAGAACCTGCCGTTCCTGGGGCGCTGAATGCGAAGGCACGAGATTCTCGCGCGCCGGCTCGCGGAAACGCTGCGCAGGCGCTGGCTGAAGCGTTTCGTCGTGGGCGGGTTGTACGCCGGGCTGCTGACCGCCCTGCTCGGCGCTTCGTCCTATCTGGCGCTGTCCAACTTCGTTCGCAGCGGAGTGATCGCCGTGCCCGACCTGGTCGGTCTGGACGTGAGCGAAGCCGAGGACACTCTGGCCGCCGCCGGCCTGACCGTGCGGCGGGTCGAACAGGACCGCCACGACGAAACGGTCCCGGCGGGCCATGTACTTCGGCACGACCCGGCGGCCGGCAGCGCCGTCAAACAGGACAGCGGCGTCGTGATCCACCTGTCACGGGGACGCCAACTCGTCGAAACGCCGGATCTGACCGGCCAGGTCCTGCAGACGGTTCAGGTCAGTCTCGCGGCCTCCGGCCTGCAGTTGGGCAGGAGCCGGAGCGTGTACGCGGAGTTTGGCGCCCCCGGCACCGTGATCCGTCAGAGTCCACCTCCCGGCAGCCGGGTCGAACCCTCTTCCCGGGTCGACGTGATGATCAGCCTGGCCAACCCGGGCGCATCGTTCGTCATGCCCGATCTGATCGACCTGCCGGAAGCGCCCGTGCGCTCCTACTTCGAGACACGCGGATTCCGCTTCGGAAGGGTAAAGTACGAGCCCTACGAAGGCGTCGAAGCCGGGATCGTTCTGCGTCAGTATCCACTTCCGGGCCATCCCCTGCGACAAGGCGATTCGATCGCCCTGGTCGTCGCCGCGCAGGAAAGCCACTGAACCCGTCCCGGTTCCCAAACAACCCGCCGCCTCAGAGAACCCGAACGATGAAGATCGCGCCTTCGATCCTGGCGGCGGACCTGGCCGACCTTGCCACCGCCGTCAAACACTGCGAGGACGGCGGTGCCCAGTTGATCCATGTCGACGTGATGGACGGCCACTTCGTGCCCAACCTCACCTTCGGGCCACCGGTCATCGCCGACCTGGCGAAACGAGGCCGAGTGGGCTTCGACATCCATTTGATGGTCTCGAACCCCGATGTCCTCCTCGACAACTACCTGGACACCGAACCAACCTGGGTGTCGTTCCACCACGAGGCGACGACGGAACCGGTTCGGCTGGCGGAGACGATTCGCGATTCGGGCGCCGGCGCCGGCGTCGCGGTCAACCCCGGTACGCCCCTGGACGAGGTCCTGCCCTATCTGGAGCACCTGGACTTCGTCGTCCTGATGTCCGTTCAGCCGGGCTTCGCAGGTCAGGCGTTCCAACCCCACGTACTGGACAAGGCGCGTCGGCTGCACGCCGAGATCGCGGCCCGTGGACTCTCGACTGCCATCGAGATGGACGGAGGCATCAAGCCGGGAAACCTCGACGAGGTGGCGGCGGCCGGAGCGGACGTGGCGGTCGTGGGCTCCGGCGTCTTCGCCGCGGAGAGTCCGGTCGAGGCACTGGCGGCTCTCCGCCGGCAGGCGAACGAATGACGCGGCTGACCGGAAGAACGCTGCTCGCCGCGGCGGGACTCGCGCTCGTCGTCGCCTGCGGAGGCGTCAAGGACGATCCGATCCTCCGGTTGTCGTCCTCCGAAGCGCTCGACATCGGCAAGCAGCTCATGACGGACGAGAAGTTCTCCCAGGCGCTCCAGCACCTCGTCCACGCCTTCGAAGTCGAGCCGAACTCGGAAACCGGCCGGGAGGGGCTGCTGCTGGCCGCGGACGCACTGTACCTGCGTGGCGGCTACCAGTCCTACGTCGAGGCGGAGCAGCGTTATCGCGACTTCCTGAACCGCTTCCCCACCTCCGAGCGCGCGGCCTACGCCCAGTTTCGTCTCGCCTCCGCGCTCGCCGAGCGGATCGAGAAACCGGACCGCGATCAACAGACCGCCCGCCAGGCGCTGAGCGAGTTCGAGAACGTCCGCCGGCTCTACCCGACCAGCCAGTACGCCGGCCAGGCCGCCCAGCGGATCGTCGAGGTCCGGAACCAACTCGCGGAGCACGAGTTCGTCGTCGGCAGCTACTACTACCGATCCCGCACTCCGAGGGCGGCCGGCGAACGCTTCAGGGGGATGCTCGAGCAGTATCCGGACTACCCGGACAAGGACAAGATCCACGCCTACATGTGCCTCACCTACGTCCAGGTGCTCAAGCGGGCCCGTTTCGACGCCGGGCTGGACGTGGTCGACTATCTGCGTGACGCGTGCGAACAGTTGTGGAGCGAATACGCCGGCAGTCCCTGGATCAAGAAGGTGCCTTCGCCGGAGAAGATCCGAAAGATGCGAAGCGACCTCCCGCCAGCCCCGCCAGCCCCGCCACGGCCGGGCCGCGGCGGCGAAGCAGAGCCCGAAGGCGAGGATGGCCCCGGAAACTGACGTCGGCTGCCCGCGCCGACGCGACGCGCCCGCGCGTCGGCCCGCGCCTCTCTGCCTGGCGGTCGCGCTCGCCATCGGCGGCTTCAGCGTCGGCTGTGCCTCCACGGAGTCACCACGCGAGTTGATGAACCGCCTGACGACCCCGAACGAGGGTGTCCGGGCCGACCTCGAGCAACTTGAAGAGCGGGTCCAGCACCTCGAAGGACTGCTGGCCGAGAGCGAATCGGAGAACGCCCGGCTGCGTGAACGCATCACGGAAGTCGCAACGGCGCTCGAGGAGGTCAGGACCCTGGCAACCGCGCCTCCGCCACCGGTCCCGTTCGAGCCGCCCCCTCCCGCCCGGGTGCAGGTACTCGAGGTCACGGAGCTCGACGACACGCCGGCGGAAGCGCCGGCCGAAGCGCAGCCGGTCGGTGCGGCCGAACCGGAGGACGGCGCCGGCGCGGACGAAACCGGCGCGCCAGCGACCATCGCCGAGGCGGGACAGGAAGTCGGCGAAGCGGGCCAGGAACTCTACGACCTCGCCCACGAGAAGTTCCTGGGCCACGACTACGTGGAAGCCGAACTGGGGTTCCAGCGCTTCCTGGACGACTTCCCGGACAGCGATCTGTCGGACAACGCGCTCTACTGGATCGGCGAATGCCGGTTCGCCCGGGGTGACAACCGGGGCGCCATGGCCGCATTCCAGACCATGCTCCACGAGTACCCGCTCGGCAACAAGGTTCCCGACGCTCTGGTCAAGGTTGGTCGAACCCTCGAGCGACTCGGAGACACGGAGGGCGCCAGGCGCCGCTTCCGGGAAGTCTCGAGACGCTTCCCGGACTCCGGAGCCGCCCGCCTGGCTACCGAATCGCTGTCGCGGCTGCAAGACGACGGCTGAGCGAGCGGGCCGCGGCGCCGTCGGGGGATCTCGGCGCCTTGCGCCCGTGACCCAACTTCAGAAGCGCCCCCCGGACCCCCGATCTGTGCTAGAATCACCGTTTCGGTACGCGACTCGCCTTGAAGCAACGCAGCGCAGACGACGGCGTTCCCGAGGACGCGACGGGAGACTTGGGCGACCGGCTTGATCAGCTCGTCAGGCATCTGGTCAGCCAGGGCGTCAGTCTCGCTCAAGCTCGTCGGATCTTCGAACGGCAGTTCATCCTCGCTTCCCTACAACTCAACCAGGGCAATCTCAACCGCTCCGCCAACAGTCTCGGCATCCACCGGAACACCCTGCGCACGAAGGTCGACGCTCTTCGCATCCAGTCGTCCGAGTATCGTCCATCCGGCAAGAGGAACCAATCGAAATAGAACTCCGCCCCAGATGGTCGGCTGGGAAACGAGACGAGGTTGGCATACCGCTTGCTGCCAAGCGCAGGAAGACGTTCCCTCCGACCGCCGGCGAACGCCTCCAGCAACAAATCCGCTCCGCCGTTACCGGCCGGATCGTGCGAAGCCGAGAACGGCCGTCCTCACGGCGGCTACCCGGGTCTCCGGCACACCGCACTCCACACTTCTCATGTACCTCTCGAACACCACCACCGGCAAGAAGGCTCTCGCGGTCGTTGTGGCCGCTGGCGCCATTCTGGCCGTCTCGGTGCGGGATACGGCGCCCGGAAGGCAGCCCGACACGCTGCCGCCGCCACCGCATCTTGGGGATGTCGCTCTGTTCGAGGAAATCCAGGCCTGGCTCGACCCGGCATCCGGGACGGCCACGGCCCGCACATCCCCGGACGGCCGGCCGTTCTACGAGAAGATCCGAACCCGGGGAGAGAGTTTCGCGCTCTTCATCGGCGCCGCCGACGGAGACGCGGTTCGGAACCTGCTGCGGCGCATTCCCTTCGGCGCCCAGATCGTTACCGTCGCGGAGCGTCACGAGATCGACCCGCTCCTCGTTGCGGCAGTCGCCCAGACCGAGTCCTCCTTCGACACGCTGGCCGTTTCACCGGAGGGCGCGCTCGGCCTCATGCAGATGATGCCGGCGACCGCCGAGCAGTACGGCGTCGCCAACGTGTACGACCCCAGTGAGAACCTGGATGCCGGGGCGAGCTACCTGGCCTCCCTGCTGCGCCGTTTCGACGGCGACCTGGTGCTGGCGCTCGCGGCCTACAACGCGGGGCCCGGAAAGGTCAGCCGCTTCCAGGGGATGCCGCCCTTCCGGGAGACCCGGAAGTTCACGAACAGAGTGCTCCGCCTGTACGTCGAGCACCACCGCGCTGCCTGGGCGGCCGTCAATCCTCGCGGCCTCGACTTCGCCGTCCTCGCCGGCGGCTGAGCGCGGCAGAAACTGGGTGCGCCGGCGTGCCATTCGTGCGCCCGCTGACGGGCGCACGAACTGGTTCGCGTGTGGCGCGTCCCCGCGCCACACGGGTTCAGACCTCTGCCGCGCCTAGGACTTCTTCTCCTCCAGTTCGGAGGAGTCGTCGCCGCGCAGGCCCCGCTTGAAGTTGCGGATGCCCTCGCCCATGCCGCGGCCCAGGAGGGGCAGCTTGCTGCCACCGAAGATGACCAGCAGGATGACGAAGATGACGAGTAGTTCTTGGATGCCAAGGGAGGGCATGGCGTTCTCCTCTCGAAGTCGGCCTCGGATACTAGCAGCGGAGGTGTCCGCGCGGCGGAACGCCACTACGTGCTGACCGGGGCCCACACCTGGCGCAACCGGGGAGCCAGCTCGCGACCCTCGGGAAGAGCCTCGAGGGCATCCAGGAACCTGCGCAGCGCCGGCGGGATCAACCGCAGATAGCGGTCGCTGCCGACCGTGGCGAAGTACGCGAAGGTTCCCACGATCTTCAGTGTGCGCTGGGCCGTCGCCGCAACGTACTGCGACATGCGGTCAGAGTCCATATAGGCGGCAGGCAACTGCCGGCGCCGTTCTCGGGCCGATAGCGTCAAGGTGTCATTCAAGAGCGAGGCGAGGTCATAGCTCGGCGGGCCCAGCCGCAGATCCTGGTGGTCGATCACGACCAGCTCCTCGGGGCCGCCCTCCGCAGCCGGGCCGCGCAGCATCAGGTTCCGGGCCATGAAGTCGCGGTGGCACGGGACCCTCGCCGCCGAATCGAGCCGCTCGCAGAGGGCGGAGCACACAGACCGAACCTGTTTCGCCAACCCCGGGTCCGCGACCAGCCCCCGCGGTTCCAGGAAACGCTCCCATGTCTGGTTGAGTTCGAACTTCAACAGGTCGCCGTCGAGCGGCGGCGAGCCCAGGGCCCGAACCGCGTCAAGCGGCAGGCGCTGTATCCGCCCGATGAGTTCCCTGGCTTCCGCCAGTCGACGGCTCAGGTCCACTTCAGCGCCACTGCCGCCTTCGATCCACCTCTCGTAAAGGGTGCGCGGGCCCAGGTCCTCCTGGAGAACCCAGACCGGAGGTTCGAGCGAGTAGGCATCCAGCCTCGGTGTCGGCACGGCGACCGATGCCAGCAGGTCGGTAGAGCTGACAAACCGCGCCGCCACATCCTTCATGTCGGCGGGATAGGAGCAGACGATCCGCCGCTCGCCCGAAGCAAGACGCAGCCGGGCGTATCGCCGGGCGGAGACGTCGCCGGCCAGCGGCTCGAACGAGACCGGCGCCCAGCCCGCCCCGGCAAGCGCGTCGCGTACGGGCCTCCAGGCGGCCGCATCGTCCCGTCGCGAACCCGCGGTGTCGCGATCGGCTGCGGTCTGGGATAATGGTCGTCGGCCCATGGAACCCCGGCTCAAGCAACTACTCGAAGAACTGACGCGGTCTCTCTGCGAGGCAATGGCCGAGTCGCCCGAGGTCCACGATCGGCTCGAGTCGATCCGGCGCGAAGGCTACACGCTGAACCTCTTCCTCGACTGCAAGAAGAGCGAGGACGACGATGACGGCGGGGTCGACGAGACCTCCTCGACCAGGCGGCCGCTGCCGCCACCGACGTTTCGCATCAACGGACGCGACCTGGCCTTTCTGCGGTCGCTGGGCATCGCCCCTACTCGCAGGACCCACAGCCGCAGTTCACGCCGCGCGGCCTCCGACGGGGACTCACGGAACTGATCGGCCGCCGCGGTGCGCCGGCGTGCCATCCGTGTCCCGGATGTCATCCGTACGCCAGATGAACGCGTAGTTCCGGCCCGCACCCGCGCCGTCGCGGCGGTAGCTCCACCACTCCGGATCGCAACGAACGCAGCGACCGCTGCTCGAGGCGCGGTCCACGCCCAACGCGGCAAGCTGCTTCGAAGCCGCCAGGACCAGATCGAGGTGCGGTTTGCGGCCTGGCCGGCGGATGACGACTTCGGCGCCGCTCGCTGCTTCCACCTCCCTTGCGACGTCTTCGCCAACTTCATAGCAGCAGGACCCGATCGCCGGACCGATCCAGGCCTCGGCCGGCCCCGGATCGGCGCCACCGGCGCGCTTCATCGCCCCCATCGCCGAGGTCAGAACGCCCCCTGCCAGCCCCCGCCAGCCGGCGTGAACCGCCGCCACGCTCTCACCCGCGGCGATGAGCACCGGCACGCAGTCGGCGACGAAGACGGTCGCCGCGACGCCGGGGCGAGAAACGACCAGCGCATCGCCCTCTCCCCTGAAGCCCGGTTCCTCCACCCGCAGCGCCTCCGCGCTGTGCCGCAGCTTCAACCAGGCGGGCGAAGCCTTCTCGGCCGCCTTCACATCACGCGCCAGGAGTCGAAAGGCATCCTCCGGCCCAAGCCCCTCAGCGCCCGGCAGCGCGCCCAGGAAGGCAGCCCGGACTGCTCCGCGGCGGTGGACGATGGACGCCGCGACCGATGGGGGCTTCACCACCGGTAGCTGCTGTAGGATGCCGCGGCCATCGTGACGGACATGAGCGTAGCGCAGAGCACGGCGAATCCGGGACTCTCTCCCGCAGCCCTCGATGCCGCCTGGGAAACGGTCATCGGGCTGGAGGTCCATGTCCAGCTCCGCACCAGGACCAAGATGTTCTGCCGCTGCGAAAACCGTTTCGGCGCCGAGCCCAACGAGCTCGTGTGCCCGGTCTGTCTCGGCTATCCCGGCACCCTGCCGGTGACCAACCAGCACGCCGTCGACCTTGCCATCCGACTCGCGCTGGCGCTGGGATGCGAGGTCAGGTCGCGGTCCGTGTTCGCCCGCAAGAACTACTTCTATCCCGACCTGCCGAAGGGCTACCAGATCAGTCAGTACGACGAGCCGTTGGCGGAAGGGGGGTCGGTGCCACTGCCGTCGGGCGGCAACGTGCGGCTCCATCGGATCCACCTCGAGGAGGACGCCGGCAAGCTGCTCCACGAGGTGCCGGGAGGCGGTCCGCTGCCGGGACGGAGCCTGGTCGACTTCAACCGTTGCGGCGTACCCCTGGTGGAGATCGTCACCGAACCCGAGATCCGCTCGCCCGAGGATGCGCAGGCCTACCTGCAGACCCTTCACCAGGTCCTTCTCTACACCGACGCCAGCGACGGCAACATGGAGGAGGGCAGTCTGCGCTGCGACGCCAACCTTTCCCTGCGTCCGGCAGGTTCCGACACGCTCGGCACGAAGACGGAGGTCAAGAACCTGAACTCCTTCCGTCACGTCGCCAAGGCGCTCGAGTACGAACGGGAGCGCCAGTTGCACATTCTGGCCGCCGGGGCGCAGGTCGAGCAGGAGACACGCAGCTTCGAGCCCGCGAGCGGCGCCACGCGCACTCTCCGGTCCAAGGAAGAAGCGCACGATTATCGGTACTTTCCAGAACCCGACCTACCCACCCTGCTGCTCACACAGGGCCGCATCAAACGTCAGGCGGCGTCGCTCCCTGAGCTGCCGTGGGTCAAGAGCGCACGGTTCCGCGACGCCTACGGGCTGCGCGCGGAAGAAGCCGTTCTTCTCTCCGGCAGCGTCGCCCTCGCGGCGTACTACGAGCGCGCGGTAGCCGCCCATCCAACCGGCGCGAAGTCGATCGCGAATTGGGTGATGACGGAAATCCTCCGCGAGCTGAAGGAACGGAAGATCCACCGTGACGCGGGCCTTCTGGCCGGCGATTCCCGCGAGTCCGGAAGGGGAGCGATCCCACCCGAACGCCTGGCGGCCATCGTCGCCCTGGTCGACTCCGGCGACCTGTCGGCCACCGCCGCCAAGGATGTGCTCGCCGAGGCGTGGGACTCGGACGAGACTCCAGACCAGATCGTCGACCGTCTCGGGCTGCGACAGGTGCGGGACGATGACCAGCTCGAAGCCTGGGCCGACGCCGCCATCGCGGCCAACAGCAAGGCCGCCGAGGAGTACCGCGGCGGCCGCAAGCAGGCCCTCGGCTACCTGGTCGGGCAGGTCATGAAGGCGTCCCGCGGTAGCGCCGAACCCCGGGCGGCGCAGGCGATTCTGCGCCGGAAACTCGCGTAGGGTCGAAAGCGTCGGCTCCCGAACCGGCCGGCCAGAACGCCCCTCTCGGGGGTTCTACCCCGAGGGGTGCCAGGGACTGCCGCGCCACTCCTTGAGACGGGACCTCAAGTCCTCCTCGGCGATCTGTTGCTCTTCCACCGCGATCCGTTGGCCCTCGCGCACCCGACGAACACTCTCGAAGTCGCCAGCGTTCCCGTAGGCATTGGCTGCTTCGGCGTACTTCCCCTGACTCCAGAACACGTATCCGAGCTGCTTCCAGACCAGGTCCGCGTCCGAGCCCGAAGCGAGTTCGAGGGCCGTCCCGAGTGGACTCTCCGCCTTCTTGAAGCGCCCGCGAGAGGTGAGAGCCTGCCCGATGTAGTAGTGCGGGAGCCACTCATTCCGCTCGAGCTTGATCGCCCGTCGCAGCGTTGAGATCGCTGCCTGGTACCTGCCGGCGCCAAGTCGAGCTTGACCCAGCAGCACCAGGTTGTCGTAGTTGCGAACGCTCTCGACGAGACGCTCGGCCACCTCCTCGGCCCTCAAGTAGACCTGCGTCCTGGCCCCCGTCCCCTCGGTCCCCGGCCCGACGACCAGGAGAGCGCTGACCAGCAGCCGGTACCCATGGTTCCGGTGCGGCTCCGGAAGGCTGCCAATGCTCAGGTCGTTGAGCGTCGCCACGCATTGCGCTGGCTCACCGCTCGTGTAGTACGCCTGCCCCAGCCCTAACTGACTTCCAGCGTCGCCGGGCTTCAACTCGAGGTGCCTCTGAAAGGCCGCCACGGACTCCTTTGCCCTACCGCCCCTGAGCAGGGACTGGGCCAGCATCTGGTACCCCACCACCAGGGCCTCTTCATCCGTCCTCTCATCGACAAACTGCTGGAACTCTGCGATCGCCCGGGCGTAGTTGCCGGCCGTGAACGCAGCGACCCCCTCCTCCCATCCGGCAGCAGAGGCGGAAGCTCCGAGCAGTGCGCAGACCAGCCCGACGGGAAGACCAGATCGGCGGTAGTTCATCTATCGATCTCCTTCGTGGGGCAGCCGGAGACGCCCGACTACTCGATGCGGAAGGTCTGGTTCGATAGTAGCGAACGGCCGCTCCCAGCCCTACTGAAGCTGGAAGGTAACCGTCAGGTTGAAGTAGACAGCGACGGGCCTGCCGTTCAATGTCGCCGGTTTGAACTTCCACTGCCTGACCGCGGCCACGGCGGCCTCGGCGAGGCCCATCGGCAAACCCCTCAGCACCTCGACATCGGTGATGTCACCTTGCTGGTCGATCGTCGCCCGCAGGACTACCCGACCCTGAATTCCCTGAGTTCGCGCCTTGCGCGCGATCTCGGTGTACTGCGGCTTGACGTGGAGGGTCTTTCTTGGCTCGATCACGTCACGGGTCACCTCGATCGGCCCGGACACTTTCGGGGGAGGCGGCGCCGGTGTCTCGACGTTCAAGTTCAGGTCGTCGACCTCGGGCATGAAGATCTCCGGCTCCTCGACGCGAATCGGCTCCAGATCATCCGGCGTCGGATCGGGAATCGGCACCTTCTTCGACCTCGGCTTGGGGATCCGGATCTCCTCTGTGGGAGGCGGCGGCTTGAAACGCACCTGCTGCACCACAAACAACTTCTCCGGCTCCGGTGGCGGCGCCTGTTCCCTGCCGTACAGGTCGGGCAGCTTGACGACCAGGAGAATCGCGTGAAGGAGCAGGGCCAGCCCCAGCGAGTAGCGGAAGGTCCTGCTGTCCGCCCGCGTCTCCCGCGCGTATGCCAGCAGGCCATTCCCCGCTGACGCGGTGGGCACTGGATCGGCTGCGGTCTCTCCGGCCGGAACTCCAGCCGCATCGAGGCTCGTCTTGCTCATCCGGGCTCCCCTCAGGCAGGTCGTGTATCGGGGTGTTATCCCCTTCCAACCTGCTGTCGAGTGCCCCTATTCCGCGCGGTACGCGACCCTCACCGGCTTCCTGGGAACTTCGCCGCTAGCGGCGCGGTTCAGCGGCGCGGCGGTTCGGTCCCCCCGGGGAGTTCCTCCAGTTGCCGGCGGAGTTCCTCGCGCGTGCGCTCCAACTCTTCGATGTTCTTGTTGTGCTCGTCGGCTTCCAGGTTTTCCTGGGCGATCTGCTTGTTCTCGCGCACCCGCGCGGCACCAGCCGAGTTACCGGCACTTTCATACGCCGAGATCGCCAGGTCGTACTTGTTCTGCTTCGAGAGCACGAAACCGAGATAGTCCTGGATCTGCTTTCTCTCGGTCTCACCGGGAGCCAGGGGGAGAGCAGTGTTCAGCGGTCCTTCGGCCTCGTTGTAACGCTCGAGCGAGCCAAGACCCTGCCCGAGGTAGTAGTGCGCGTACCAATCGTTCGCCTTCTTCGAGATGGCCTGTTGGACGGTCGACACCACCGCGTCGTAGTTCTTGGCCCCCAACTGAACCTCGCCCAAAAGGAGCAGGTTGTCGTAGGACGGGCTCCCCGCCACCAGGCCGCGGGCGACATTTTCGGCCTTGCGGTAGATGCCGACCTTGGCCGAGCCCTGTGTGCTCCGACCCTTGATCTTCAGGGCGTTGACGAGCGCCTGCTTCCACTCCGCCTGGTTGCCGTCCATCGACACCGCCCGCTCGTAGGCGCCGATCGCGGCATCTAGCTGCGCGTCGCTCTGCAGCAGCTTGCCGTAGTCGAACCGCGACTTCGCATCCCCCTTCAAGTCCGCGACCTTCCCGAAGTCGGCCGCCGCTCCACGGGTGTTCCCAAGCGTGGCCTGGCTCGCGCTGCGCATCTGGTACACCAGGATCTGGTGGGGCTCCGGCAGGCCGCCGACGTTCAGCCTGTTCAGTGTCGCCACGCATTCCCGGGGCATGCCGCTCTGAAAGTAGGCCTGCCCCAATCCGATCTGGCTTCCAAGGTCGCCGGGCTTCAACTCGAGGTGCTTCTGGAACGCAGCTATCGACTCCCTGGCCTTGCCTCCCCGGAGCAGGGACTGGGCCAGCATCTGATACCCCTTCTGCAGGGCCTCCTCCTCGGTGCGTTCCTCGACGAACTGCTGGAACTCGGCGATCGCCTGGGCGTAGTTGCCGGCCGTGAACGCGGCGACGCCCTCGTCCCATCCCGCGGATGCGACTGACGCGCCGAGCACCAAAAGGGCCGTTGCCAGGGTTAGAACAGATCGGCGGTTGGTCATCTGTCGGGCCTCCTTCATAGGGCGCCAGATACTCCCGGCTGCTGGAATCGGAAGTGGACGGTCACGTCGGGTTCGTTTGATGACGACGGCCGGCTCGGCGCAAGCGCCTCACCGGCCTGAACTCCCCAATACCCCTACTGGAGCTGGAAGTTGACAGTCAGGTTGTAGTAGACGGCTACCGGCTTGCCGTTGAGCGTCGCCGGCTTGAACTTCCACTGCTTGACCGCCGTCACGGCGGCCTCGCTGAGGCCCATGTGCAGGCCCTTCAGCACCTTCACGTCCGTGATGTCGCCGTTCTTGTCGATCGTCGCCTGAAGAATGACGACACCCTGGATCCGCGCCTTGCGCGCGATCTCGGTGTACTGCGGCTTGACCTCGTTGATCTTCTCGGGCTTCGTCACATCGCCGGTGACGTAGATCGGCCCGGTCGGCTCCGGTGGAGGCGGCGCCTCGGGAAGGTCGAACAGGTCCAGGTCGTCGACCTCGGGAATGTCGATCTCCTCGGGCTCGTCGATGCGGATCGGTTCCGGCTCATCGGGCGTCGGATCGGGGATCGGCACCTTCTTCGACTTGGGCTTCGGAATCTGCTGCTCGACTTCTGGCGGTGGCGGCTTGAAGCGCACCTGCTGGACCACGAAGACCTTGGGCTTCGGCGGCGGCGCCACGACTTCGCCGTACAGATCCGGCAGTTTGACGATCAGCAGGACCGCGTGAAACAGCACGGCGAGCCCGAACGAGTAGCGGAAGGTCTTGTTGTCCTCCCGGGTTTCCTCCACGTACGTCAGGAGGCCCTGCTCCGCTGACGTCAGCGCTTCCGCCTGGACTTCTTCCGCTTGTGGCCCCTCTGCCGGGGATTCGGCGGCCTGGGATTCAGCCGCTTCGAGGTTCTCGTCACTCATCGGGGTACCTCTTCGTTGTCTGTTCGACGTGTGGTTTCCGCGTGTTAACTGTAATCGGGTTCGGGGTCGGTCCTATTCCGTCGGGTCCGTCCTAACTCCGGAAGGGCCTCTTCCTAGTACCAGAAGCTCTGGATTTCGCGCTGAGTCGGCACGGAAATGTTGATCGGTTCCGACAGTCCGTGCTCTTCGCCCTGCCGTAACTCGTCGTAGACCTCGACCATGTACCTGTACTCCGTCGCGATATCCGGCCGGATGATCACCGGCTTCTTCGGATTCCGCTCCAGCTTCGGCTTCAGGTACTCGATGATCTCGCCGAGCTCCATCGGATTCTGGTCCACGACCAGATTCCCTCCCGGGAAGATCTCGATCAGCACCGACTCTTCCTTCTCGATGACCGGCGGGTTGTCGTCGTCCTCCGGCAGCGCGAAGTCGAGCCCGCGAGTGGCCGTGAAGGTGGTCGTCACCATGAAGAACACGATCAGCAGGAAGGCGATATCGGCCATTGACGAGGTCGGAATCTCGTCGTCCGGGCGGTCACGATCAATCTTCATCTTGAGCCTCCATCCGAATCGCCAAGTTCCAGCATAGCCCTGCACGCCCTCTAGAGGTCGTCGACCGTTCGCTGATCGGACAGCAGGCGCAGATCGCGCACCTTGGCCCGCTTGAGGGCATCCAGGACCTCGTCGACCTTCTCCCACGGCACGTCGCCGTCCGACTTGACCACGAAGGTCTTTTGCGGATCGGTCGCGATCACGGTGGCGGCCATCGAGAGCACCTCATCAGCCGCACTGACCAGGGAACTCTGGGAGTTGCCGTCGGATACGCGGATGCGCCCGTTCGGATCGACCGACACGTAAGCGGCCTTCTTCGGGATCTCGTACCTGAGAGTCGTCTTCGGCAGCTGCACCTGGGTCTTGTCGACCTCGAAGGTGATCGTCAGCATGAAGAAGATGATCAGCAGGAAGGCGATATCGGCCATCGAGGCCGTCGGGATGTTCGGCTTGTGCTCGATCGATGCCTTGAGCTTCATGTCGCTGTCCTCGCCTTGGGACCTGATGAGACCCTAGTTGCCTTCGCCGCTCTCGGGCGAAACACCGCTGCGCTCCATCTCGCCGAACGTCTCAAGCAGCATGTTCGCGGCGGTCTCGATGTCGCGCACGAACTTGTTGATCCGGCTCATGAAGTAGTTGTACGCGAGCTGCGTGGGAATGGCGACCGCGAGACCGCCGGCCGTCGTCGTCAGGGCCTCCTTGATACCCGTGGCGACCGCGCCCGGGTTGGAGAGGCCCTGCGCCGCGAGGGCGTCGAAACCGGCCATCATGCCGGTCACCGTGCCGAAGAAGCCGAGCAGCGGAGCGACGTTGGCGGTCGTCGCCAGAACGGCAAGACCGCGCTCCAGGCGACCCATCTCGAACAGGGCCGCGTTCTCGATCGTCTTCTCGATGTCTTCCTTGGGCTGGCCGTACTTCATCAGCCCGGCCTTGAGGATCGAGGCGACCGGACCCCGGTACTCCTCGCAGACCTTCACCGCGTCACGGATCGACCGGTTGACCACCAGCGCCTTCCTCACCTTGGGGAGGAACTCGTGAACGTTGATCCGGGCGCGCCACAGCGCGTACAACCGCTCGATCACCACCGCGAGAGCGATGGCGGAGAATGCGAGCAGTGGCCACATGACGGGTCCGCCCTCGTTCATCAACTTCCAGAACGTGCCACCAATGTTCACCTAGCTACCTCCTCAAAAACCTGTGTGCCCGTCAGGAACGGGCCGAGTTGAACCGCCCGCCATCGGCGGACGCGATTCTGGACGGACGGTGACCCCTACACATGGTCTCTAATCCGAGAGGGGTGCCTGGCTCACCTTGGAACGGTGGAGCAATATAGCACACGGCTACCGCATTGGAACCGTGGATTCGACCCGGTTCAACGCGCACTCCGGGCCGCCTCCACCACCCTCTGCAAGGGACGCTGCTGCACGTAGTAGATCGCCACGGCCAGCGCATCCGACGCGTCCGCGCTGCGCCGGCCCGCTCCGGCACCCAACAACACATCAACCATGCGCGCCACCTGACTCTTGTCGGCCCGGCCGTTGCCGCACACCGCTTTCTTGACTTCCGCGGGCGAAACTTCCTCCACCTTCAAATCGCGGCGGCCCAGCACCGAAAGGATGACGCCCCGCGCCTGGGCGAGCGCGATTAGCGAGCGGCTGTTGTGGCCGTGAAACAGGGTCTCCAGGGCGGCGCCGGCGGGCTGCCAGCGGTCGAGGGCCTGCTCGACGCCCTCCGCCAGGCGAGCCAACCGCGCCGCCATATCCGGTTCGGACACCAGGGAGATGCGACCCGAGTCCAACTCCCTCAACCGCGACCCTTCCTGCTCCACCACGCCGTAGCCGGTGTACCGGCTGCCGGGATCCAGACCGAGGACGATCACGGCTGCCCTGCGCCGCTCAGGAAGCCAACCGCTCCAGCAACTCGTCGTCCAGATCGAAGTTGGCCCAGACGTGCTGCGCGTCGTCCTGGTCCTCCAGCGCATCGATCAGCCGAACGAGTTGACCCGCCACCGCTTCATCGACCCGGACCAGGTTCTGGGGCTCCATCGTCAACTGGGCGACACCGGTCACGAGGCCGCGCGCCTCGACCTCGTCCTTCGTTGCGTGAAAGGCCTCGACCGATGTGTAGACGTTGTAGCTGTCCTTCTCGACCGAAAAATCCTCGGCTTCGAGTTCCAGCGCCAGCTCGACCAGCGCCTCCTCGTCGATCCCGGACTCCTCCATCGCTTCACGGTCGAACGCGAAGAAGCCCCGCCGGTGGAACATCCAGGCGACGCAGCCGTTCTCGCCGAGGTTTCCGCCGTGCTTGGTGAACAGATGCCGCACCTCGGACACGGTCCGGTTCCGGTTGTCCGTCAGCGTCTCGACCAGGACCGCGACCCCGCCGGGGCCGTAGCCCTCGTAGGTGACCTCCTCGTAGGACACGCCCTCGAGTTCCCCGGTCCCTTTCTTGATCGCCCGGTCGATGTTGTCCCCCGGCACGTTGTGGGCCTTCGCCTCCGACAGCGCGTGGCGCAGCCTGGGATTGCCCGCCGGATCGCCGCCACCGAGCCGGGCCGCCACGACAACCTCCTTGAGGATGCGCGTGAAGACCTTGCTGCGTTTGGCGTCCTGCGCCGCCTTCTTGTGCTTGATCGTGCTCCACTTGCTGTGACCGGACATGAGGCGCCTAGTGTAGCGGTCCGCGGGAATCTTGCGGCGCTATGCTGCGCCGCCACGTGACCGGCCAGACCAGACCTTCGGCCCAGGAGATCCTCGACCGGCTCGAGGTCTGGGGCCAGAAGTTCGGCCTCGACGCGATCCGCGACCTCCTCGGCGCCCTCGGCAATCCCCAACGGGGAGTACCCACGATCCTGGTCGCGGGCACGAACGGCAAGGGCTCGACGAGCGCGGCGCTGGCGTCGCTCCTGACCGCCGCCGGTTACCGCTGCGGCCTCTACACCTCCCCCCACCTCGAGCACGTCGAGGAGCGCCTCCGCATCGACGGCGAGGCGATCACCGAGGCCGAACTCGGTTCCCACCTCCGACGCGTGCTGATTGCCGCCGGATCGACGCCGCCTACCTACTTCGAGAGTCTCACCGCCGCGGCCTGGTTGCACTTCGCGGCACAGGAGGTCGACGCGGCAGTCTTCGAGGTCGGCCTGGGCGGCCGTCTCGACGCGACGAACGTCTCGGAACCCGTGCTCTGTGTGATCACGCAGGTCGCCCGCGACCACGCCCAGCAACTCGGCTGGACCCTGACCTCGATTGCCGGCGAGAAAGCCGGCGTGATGCGACCCGGCCGCAAGTGCCTGACCTGGCGCTCGCCGCCGGAAGTCGAACGCGAACTCCACCGCTGCGCCGCGGTCTGCGGCGCCCGATTGGTCGACGCAGCCTCCGAGGTCGCGTTCGATCGTCAGGCTGCAACCTCGTCGAAGCTCTCGTTGACCACACCGAATGCCCGGTACGCCTTCCGGGCGCCACTCGCCGGCGGCCACCAGCTGACCAACCTCGCCCTCGCGCTGCGCGCGGCAGAGGAGTTCTGCGCACTCGACGAGCGAGAACTCGACCCCGAGGCGGCCAGGCAAGGGCTCGAGGCGGTGCGCTGGCCGGGCCGCCTGGAGTGGGTCGAGATCGAAGCCGATGCGGCTCCCCGCCGCGTCCTCTTCGACGCGGCCCACAACCCCGCCGGCGCGGCGGCGCTTCGCTCCTACCTCGACGAGACAGGCCTCGAGTTCGATCTTCTGTACGGAGCCCTGACCGACAAGCAACCGGAACGCTGCCTGTCCCAGTTGGCCGAGCGAGCCAACCGGATCGTCCTGACGGCGCCCGACCATCGGCGGGCCGCGTCGCCGGAATCGTTACTGCCGCTCCTCAGGAACTGTCGTGCTGTCGTCGACCCCGACGCGGCAAGCGCTCTGGATCGATGCCTGGGCTCACCCGTGAATCCGCCCCGCACCCTGGTCGTGACCGGCTCGCTCTACCTGGTCGGCGAGGTCCGAACCGCCCTGCGGGCCCGCTGCGGCGTGCCGGCGGCCGCACGAGACTTCATCACCGGTTACCGCAGTTGAAGACTGGCTTCGCCGCTTCGCGGTTCGGCCCGGATGCCGGCCAGAACCCGGGTGGCGCTCCGCGCCACCCGCGAACCAGTCCGTGCGCCCGTCAGCGGGCGCACGGATGGCAGGCCGGCGCACCCAGTATTCGGCGCTAGTCGCGCCCGACGCTGTCGATCTTCGCGACGCGACCGGTGTGGCGGTCGCCGTCGAAGGGGGTGTCGAGGAAGACCTCGAGCAGTTCGGAGGCCTGGCCGGCGCCGAGGGCGCGGGCGCCGAGGGCGAGGACGTTCGCGTCGTTGTGCGCACGGGACATCCGGGTCGTGAAGCTGTCGCTCGGGTTGACCGCCCGGACGCCGGCGAAGCGGTTCGCCGACATCGCCATGCCGACTCCGGTGCCACACACCAGCAGGCCGCGGTCGGCCTCGCCCGAGGCGACGGCTCGCGCCACCGCCGCCGCCTTGTCGGGGTAGTCGACGGGGGCCGAACCGTCGGCGCCGAAGTCGACGACCTCGATGCCGCGGGCCCGCAGAACCTCACCCAGGCGGCTCTTCAACTCGACCCCGGCATGGTCGGCGCCGAGCGCGAACTTCATGCGCTCTCCAGCGATTCGGAGTCCCGCCGCACACGCTCGTCGGCGGCCGCCACCTTCTCGCCCATCCGGCTCCGGTGATCGGCCACGGCAGCGGCAAGATCCGGGTCCCCCAGCCCGAGAATCTGAAGCGCCAGCAGCGCCGCGTTGTCGGCCCGGTTCACGCCAACCGTCGCGACGGGGATGCCCGGGGGCATCTGCACGATCGCCAGCAGGGCGTCGACGCCGTTCAGCGGACCGCTCGCCACCGGAACACCGACGACCGGCAGGGTCGTCGCGGCCGCCACGACACCCGGGAGCGCGGCGGCGACGCCGGCGCCGGCGATCAGCACGCCGATGCCCCGCTCAGCCGCGCCTTCGGCCCACTCGGCCGTCTCCCGCGGAGTCCGGTGGGCCGAGAGGACCCGGGATTCGCAGCCGACGCCGAAATCGGCGCAGACCTTCGCCGCCTTCTTCATCGTCGGCCAGTCCGAATCGCTGCCCATGACGATTCCTACCCTGATGTCGCTCATTCGTTCGGTCGCTCCCGTCGTTGTCCCGTCGTTGTCTTTCTCGTGCCCGGTCTTTCCGGTAAGCCGCCGCTCCCGCCTGTCCGCTAGAGCGGCACGCTGCCGTGCTTCTTCGCCGGCACGCCGGACCGCTTGCCCTCGAGTTGCCGCAGCGCCCGGACGATCTCCCTGCGTGTCGCGCGCGGCGCGATCACGGCGTCGACGAAGCCGCGCTCCGCCGCCGCGTAGGGGTTGGAGAACTTCTCGCGGTACTCGGCGGCCATCCGTTCACGCAGCGCCTCGGGGTCTTCCGCGTCCCGGATCTGCTGGCGGTAGAGGATGTTGACCGCTCCGCTCGGCCCCATCACAGCGATCTCCGCGGTCGGATAGGCCAGGTTGACGTCCGTGCGCAGGTGCTTGCTGGCCATCACGCAGTAGGCGCCGCCGTACGCCTTGCGGGTGATCACGGTGATCTTCGGCACCGTCGCCTCGGCGAACGCGTACAGCAGCTTGGCGCCGTTGCGGATGATCCCGCCGTGCTCCTGCTGCACGCCCGGCAGGAAGCCCGGCACATCCTCGAAGGTGACGAGCGGGATGTTGAAAGCGTCGCAGAAACGCACGAACCGACCGCCCTTGACCGCCGCGTCGATGTCGAGGACGCCGGCGAGGTAGTTCGGCTGGTTGGCGACGATGCCGACGCTGCGGCCGCCGAAGTGCGCGAAACCGACCACGATGTTCTGGGCGAAGTGGCGGTGCACCTCGAGGAACCGGCCGTCGTCGACGACGGTCCGGATCAACTCGCCGATGTCGTAGGGCTTATTCGGGTCGACCGGCACCAGTTCGTCGAGTTCAGGCGCTTCGCGGTCGTCCGGATCGTCGGTCGGCCGCCGCGGCGGATCGTCCAGGTTGTTGCCCGGCAGGTAGCCCAGAAGTTCCCGGACGGCCAGCAGGCAGGCTGTGTCGTCGGGAGCGGTGAAGTGCGCCACGCCGCTGCGCCGCGCATGCGTCTTCGCGCCGCCCAACTCCTCCATCGAGACGTCCTCGTGGGTGACCGTCTTGATCACGTCAGGCCCGGTCACGAACATGTAGCTCGTGCCCTCGACCATCAGCACGAAATCGGTGATCGCCGGCGAGTAGACCGCGCCCCCCGCGCAAGGCCCCATGATCGCGCTGATCTGGGGCACCACCCCCGATGCCAGCGTGTTGCGAAGGAAGATGTCGGCGTAGCCACCCAGCGAGGCGACACCCTCCTGGATGCGGGCCCCGCCCGAATCGTTCAAACCCACGACCGGAGCGCCGTTCTCGACCGCCAGATCCATCACCTTGCAGATCTTGCGGGCGTTCGTTTCGGACAGCGACCCGCCGAACACGGTGAAGTCCTGCGCGAAGACGTACACGGGGCGCTGGTCCACCCGACCATGCCCACACACCACGCCATCACCCGGGATGCGCTGCTCGGCCATGCCGAAATCGGTGCAGCGGTGAGTCACCAGCGCATCGATCTCGACGAACGACCCCGGATCGAGCAGCAGGTCGACCCGTTCCCGGGCCGTCAACTTGCCGCTCGCGTGCTGGCGATCGATGCGCTCGGAGCCTCCACCCAGCCGCGACTCTTCAAGCCGCTGCTCCAACTCGCTCGCCTGCCGGCCGCGAACCGAGCCATCCGCTTCGACTGACTCCCGCTCCCTGGTCATCGCGCGCGGCTTTCTTACCACAGCTCTTTCGCCTCTAGAATCACCTCCATGGAGACGACGGCCACCAACCGGGGGCCCGACGAGTTACTCGCAACGGACGTCAGCACGCTGACCGACGCTCTGGCGCGGCTTCCCGTGCACCCGGGTCAACACGCGGAGGCCTTCTTCGAACGCCTGGAGACGGTCGAGTTGCTGCCCGTAGGCACACACGATCGGCTTCGCCTGCGGCGAGAGCAGGGCCTTTCCGTACGCCGGACCGAGGCCGGCGCCAGCCGTCTGGCCTCCACCGACGCGATCTCGGGATACACCTTCGCTTCCTGCTGCGACCGCGTCACCGGCGCCGCCGGTTCGATCGGACCGGCGCCGAGGATCAGGATCGGTCGCTGGCCGCCACTGCGAATGGCCGAAATCGAGCGCGCCGAGCGACAACTCGAGAAAGCGGTCAATCGGCGCCGCGTGGGCTTCCCCATGGAAGTCACCGTGAGGCGCCACCGCCGGCAGGTCCAGGTGATTCGCGGTCAGGTCTCCACTCCCAGCCAGTTCGAGGAGTACTTCAGCCTGCGCGTCAAGACCCCGTGGGGCGTCTGGGGTGGCCTGCTGCCGTCGCTCGCCGACGAGGACCTCGATCCGGTCGCCACCTGCCTTGTCGATCGCCTGAGGTCGCGCAACCTGCCGCAACACGCCGATACGCCCCGCGTCATCGTCCTCGGACCCTGCGCCGCCGCGGTGATGTTGCACGAGGTCGTCGCCCACGCCCTGGAGGCCGACACACTCGCCCTCACCGGGGCCCCGGAAAGCGTCGTCGGTCTGAAGCTGGGTGAAGTCCATCTCGACGTGCTCGACGACCCCCGCCTCGCACCCGATGGTTGCGGGCGTTTCAGCGACGATGAAGGAACGGCGGTCATCGCCCGTTGGCTGCTGCGCCGGGGCCGGGTACGTCAACCCCTCGCCGACCTCGCCTGGGCCAGCCGGTACCGGCGCCTGATTCCCGGCGCCGCGCGCCGTGCCAACCGCCACCTGCCGCCGGGACCGCGCACGACGCACCTCGAGTTGCTGCCCAGCGATCTGCCCGAAACGGAACTCTTCCAGGAAGCCGCCGGAGGTCTCTACATCGGCGAGTTCGAGAGCGGCACCCTCAACCCGTTCGACGGCGGCTGCGTGCTACGAGCGCCCTGCTCCCGGCGGATTGGCGCCAGCGGTCCGGTCGACTACGTCGGACCGGTCGAGATCCGCTCCCGCACCGTCGACCTCCTCGCCGCCGTGACAGCGGTCGGGGACCGGCCGCTGGCAGCGGGCGCCGGATGGTGCGCGAAGGGCGGGTCTCTCCTGCCGGTATGGGCCCGCAGCCCGTCCGTGCGCCTGGAGGGTCTCGCTTGAAGCCGCTCCGGCTGCCCACCATTCAGGCCCTCGGAACGGCGCTGAACGCGGTGGCCGACCGTACCGGCGCATCGAATGCCGAGTTCTACGTCAAGACCGGGTGCAGCCTCCGGATCGAAATCGACCCCTGGAGACCCGGCGCCGCTTCGCCGTCCGCCCCGGAGGACTGGCGCTCTCACGCCGGCGTGATCGAGGAGAGAGGCTGGGCTCTGCGCGCCGGAGGGACTCAGGGAGCGCTCTTCATCGCCGAGTCCGGCCCACTCCCTGCCCCCGGCGGCTGGCGCCAGTTGAACCGCCACTCGCTCCGCGGCGGTTCGCTCAGATTGCCGACACCTTGCCCACGCAAGACGTCGCTGCCTCACCCGGCCGGCAACGACCTGCCGAACGACGAGTCGGAAGCTCTCGGCCGTGACCTCATCCGCGATGTCGTCGAGCGAACCCGCGCCGAACTGCCGGGCAGCCGCCTGGTCCGCGCGAGACTCGAAGACGGCGCCAGTGCATCCGTGCTCGCAAACAGCGCCGGGGTCACCGGACGGACCGCGGTGCGCCTGGCGACGATCCAGTTGGAGTTCGTCGTCGAACGGAACGCTACGCGTGGCTCCTGCAGCCTCTATCGAGCGGCAGGCAACCTGACGGACCTCGACGCCGCCGCCCTGGCCGCGGAAGTCGCCGACCGGCTGACGCTCGCCACCGCCACACCGATGTCGTTCCTGCCATCCGGCGAGATCGCGGTGGCGCCTTCGCTCGCCACCAGCCTGCTGGCCCTGCTCGGCCCCCTGTTCAGGGGCCGCGATGGCTGGGAGAGGCTCCAGCGCCTGAGTGCAGGCGATTCCCTGGGACCACCGGACCTGCAGGTCCTGGACGACGGCGCTCTCGAGGGGGGCTGGATCAGGACTCCGGTCGACGACGAGGGCGTACCCACACGGGCGGTGGCGCTGATCCGCGGCGGCGAACCCGCCGAGCCTCTGCTGACCTGGGAGGATGACGGCTGGTCGGGCTTCTCCGCCTCCGGCTGCCGGCGGCGGTCCGGCTGGCGGTCGCCGCCCGAAATCAGCCACTCCCATTTCTACATCGACCGCGGTCCGGACCCCGCGGATTCGATCCGGAGCGGAATCCGTCACGGCTGCTATCTGCTGGACCGCGCTCCGGACGGCCGTAGCCACATCACCTTCCCGCACTCGGACAACGGCGGGGAGGCCAGCTTCGAGATCGATGCGACCGGCTTCGTCGTGGAACGCGACCGCATTCTCGGCGCCATCCCGCGGGCGCGGCTCAGGGGTTCGATCCGGCAGTTGTTCCGGGGCATCCGAGCCGTCGGCGACGATCTCCGGTTCCTGCCCGTGCCCGGTCCGGTGGGGTCTCCGACCCTGCTGCTCACCGGGCTCCAGCTCGAGCCGGTCGTCTAGCGCTACGGCGCGGGCGCCGGCACCGGGAGGCGCCGAATCGTCACGTCGAGCTGAGCGCTGCTGCGCGCCGACGGCTCAAAGCGCCCGCCGCGAGAACCTTCGAACGTCCCGGACGAGGGACCGGGCGTGGGCTGCCTGCCGCCCGGGCCCACCGGCGTCCCCACCTGGATCGCTCCTCGCCTCCCCGAAGCGGGGCTCGATGACGGCTGCCGCCCGGCCGCCGGAACCACGCCCACACCGCCGGCGGCGACCGTGCGGCTGCGAAGGTCGTCCCGGGTGAACACGCGCGGCGCCCTCTCGGTCCGCCGGTCGGCCGCAGGCGCCGCCGGCTCGTCCTGCACGCCAGCGGTGACGGGAGCTTCGAGCGTGACCGAACGAACGGTGGGTTCCTGGAACAGGTCGGCATCGGAGCCTGCAGGAACCGGCGACCGGTCGACCTGTCCAAGCCCGTCCAGGTCGCCCGACTTCACGGCCTCGCCCCGTTCAGCCTTCGCGGCCTCGTCGTCCGGAACTTCCCGGGACTCGGCCACCTCGGCGGGCCGCGTCGCCGTCTCCTCGACCGCCTCGTCGACGAGCGCCGGCAGAAGCAGGCCGCTGATCCGGCGCGGATCGGAGTACGTCCTCGGCGGCAGGGCCTCGAGCGGCGTGCGGTCGGCGCGGAGCAGAATCTCGGTGGCGTACCGGTTCACCAGGAAGTGGGGATTCACGTCGCCGAAGGCCAGACGCGAATCCAGGCTGACCGCACTTATGTAGTGCTCCAGAGCCTTCCCGGCTTCGCCCGCGTCGTCCGCGATCCGGCCGAGCTGGTAATGCGCCCAGGCGTTGCCCGGCTCGAGCTCGGTCGCCGTTGCGAGATGGCTGGACGCCAGGTCCGAATCGCCGGTCGTGTAGGCCAGAAGGGCCAGGTTGTAGTGCGCGGGCGCCCAGGTGTCGTCCGCCTCGATCGCGGCCCGGTAGTTCTCGAAGGCCGCCGCAATGTCGCCACGGAGCTCCAGCAGATTGGCGAGATCGTTCAGGGCCGTCGCCCGGGCGCGCGGGCTGTTCTGACTCTCCACTCTCTTGCGCTGCTCCGCGATGGCCCGTTCGAGGATCGGATCCGGGGTCGCCACGGCGCCGGGCACCTGAGCCGCGAGGCCGGAGGCGCCGCCGAAGGGCGCCGCGGCCCCGAGCAGAAGCAGGCAGAGGGCGAGCGCCTTCGCTCTCGACAGTGCGCTGAGGAGTGATTGCTTGGCGTTCATGGCTCTCCGCGCGGTAGCTGCGAGGAATAGGATCAGCGGGACGTGAGTCAACTGCGACGACTACCTGCAGTGGGACGTTTGCTGCAGAAGAGCCCGCTTGCCGAACTCACAGGATTATACGGAAGGCAAGCGACAAGGGTCCAAGCAGCCAGGGTCCTCGACGCGCTTCGCGTCGAAATCGGAACGGGCATCGACGACGATGAACTGGAGGACCGAATCCGCGGGATACCCGAACTCGTCCGCGCCGCGCTCGAAGCCGAAGCGCCTCCGCTCCGGCGGGTGCTGAACGCAACCGGCATCTTCCTGCACACGAACCTCGGCCGGGCGCCCCTGCCTCGGCCCGTCGTGAACGACCTGCGGGACCGGCTCGACGCCTACTGCGACCTGGAGATGGACTTGGGGAGCGGGCGTCGGACGGACCGCAGTCTCCGCGTCGAAAGCCTGCTTGTGACCCTGACCGGAGCCGAGGCGGCCCTGGTCGTCAACAACAACGCGGCCGCCCTGGTGCTGGCGCTCTCGACCCTGGCTTCCGGCCGCGAAGTCCTCCTCTCCCGGAGCGAACTCGTCGAGATCGGAGGTTCGTTCCGGATTCCCGACATCCTGGGCACGAGCGGCTCCCGTCTCGTCGAGGTCGGCACGACGAACCGCACCCGGCTCGCCGACTACGAGCGGGCCGTGCGCCCGGCCACCTCCCTGGTCCTGAAGGTGTTCTCGAGCAACTTCCGCATCCGGGGCTTTGCGGAGCAGGTTCCAGCGACTCGCCTCGCCGACTTCGCCCACCGCCACGATCTTCCCCTCCTGGTCGACGAGGGCAGCGGCGTGATCAGCTCGCACGCCGCGCCGGCGCTGCGACGGCACGAGAGCTTCCGGGATCTGATCGAGGCCGGATGCGACCTGGTCTGCGGCAGCGGCGACAAGGTCCTCGGAGGACCGCAGGCAGGCCTCATCGTGGGCCGCGGATCGTTCGTCGACCAACTCCGCAAGGCGCCTCTCTACCGCGCAATGCGCCCGGGAAGACTGGTCCTGACCGCCCTGGACGCCGTGCTCCGACGCCGCCTCGCAGGGCAGCCGATGCCGATCGAGGCTCTCTGGGACGAAACCGATGAACCTCGCGGGCGGGTCGAGCAGATGGCGGCGCGACTGGGGGGCCGGGCGGTCCGGGGTGAGGCCTACCTGGGCGGGGGCTCCGCCCCTGACGAAGCGATCGAAGGCTGGGTGCTCGCACTCGACGCACCGGCGGAGACCGCGGGTCGGCTCCGCACCGGCGAGCCGCCGATCGTGGGGTACCAGCGTGGAGGACGTCTCATCCTCGATCTGCGAACCGTGGATCCGGCCGACGACGAGGCGCTGGCCACAGCCGTCGAGCGGGCGCTGGGCCGGTAGTCAGCGCCTCTCTTCGGCCCAGTCCACTTCGATCCGGCAGACCGGAAGGACTGCCAGCCGCATCGCCGAGCCATCCGGGCCGGGCCCGGTGAGACGGATGCGGCTGCCGTCGAACCGGCAACGCTCAGGCATCCCGTCTTGGAGCGACTCGAGAATCGCGAGCTCGTCGGGCTGAAGCAGCGGCGCGGCCGGACTTCCCGGATGGTCGACGTCTATCCGGGTCGGCGCGCCCGCGAGGGACGGCAACGAGGCGTTGCGATCGACCAGTTGCGAACGGGGGCCGGCGCCCGCGGCGTCGCCCGAGCCAAGGCGCAGCGCGAACTTCCGCACCTCTCCGCTGTCCGCCCCGTCAGGGCGCAGGGTAAGGAAGGTGAGCAGCCCGCCGGCCGCCAGCGGGGTCGACGCCGGGCGTTCGCCCGCGCCCAAGGCCAGCGACCACCCCCGCTCCCCGGGCGCCAGCGCCGGGGCCAGCCGGTCGACGCCCCGGATCGGGCTCTCGGGATCGAGGGGAGGGAGTCCGGCCGCCGAACCGGGAGCGCCGCCGCGGTCCACAAACACGAAGAACCGGCCGTCCACCGCCTCGCCGGAAGCGCCCCCGGGGTCGTCGCCGGCGCCGGCGCCCAGCGCCAGGGCGTGTGCGCCCAGCACCGGCACCGGGATCACCGCCGGCGGATGGTGGATCGGCAGGCCGCCGGTGTCGAACGCCAGGCGCGGTTTCCAGGCGCCGGACGGCACCCGGCCGCCCTCAAGTTCCACCGCCCGCGACACGTCGACGCGGTACAAGCTGCCCGCGGTCGTTCCCGCGTAGATCAAGTCGGCCAGTCCGTCGCCGCTGGTGTCCACCGCCGCCGGCCCGGCCCTGACCGGCGCATCGAGCGACCGCTTGTACAGCACCTGCCCGCTGTCCATGCCCACGAAGTACAGCCAGTTGCCGACCTCGCCGGAGCCCTCGGGGTCGAAACCGCCTCCGAACACCGCGACCAGACGCACCCGGTCGCCGAGCCGCAGCGGCAGAATCGCCGGCTTCGACACCGTGTGGCCGAGGTCGGCCGCGCCGTTGCCGTCCGTGTCCGCGCCGTCCGCGAAGCGCCACAGCGGCCCGCCCTCCGGCGACAGCTCGAAACCGTAGAGGACCCGGCCGGCCCGGCCAAGCCCTCCGACCGCGACCGTCCGTGTCGCGCCGGTGTCGGGATCGGCAACTCTCGCAACCGTCAACGGAGAGTCTTCGTCGTAGGCGCCCATTTCGCTCAGGGCCGCGTCCCGGATCAGGTCTCGAGCCGCCTCCGCGGTTCCGGGGAGGTTCCACCCATCGCTGGCGCCGACCGGCCACGGCATCAGGTCGACCACGGCGGTCAGCTCCCTTCTGGGACCCGGCAGACCCTCCAGACGGCCCGGCGCCGTCGCGGCCGCTCGGGCGACGTGACTGACCCGCCGCAGTCCGCCGAGCGAGCCCCACGCCCCGTCCAGGTTCGCCATGCACAGGTGGCACGTGCCGTCGGCCATTGGAACGAACCCCGTGACTTCGACCGTGATCACGGCGCCCGGCGCGTCGGCGCCCAGCGTGCGCGTGTAGGGGTCGGCGGCGCCGGCGACGCCGCGTGCAACGGCGAGCTGCAGTCCGCCCTCCGCGGCGGCGAGCAGACGGGTGCGCAACTTCTGCCCGGACGCGATCAGCATCTGTGTCTGGGTGGCCACCAGCAGCGCCAGGCAGGAGCCGCTCAGCAGCAGGAGGATCAGGGTGACGAGCAGAGTGGAACTGCCTCGCTCGGCCGCCGGCGGCCCTCCGGAACCGGACTTCAACGGAGGTTCCTCAACCGAACCACGGTCGCTGCCGTCCGCGGTACCCGCAACGCCGCCGCCGCCGGTTCACCGGCGCTGGCCGTCGTGGCGACGGCGATGCTCCATCCCCGGCCCTCCCCCAGCTCCTCGACCGCGACTTCCAGGTCGGCGATGTCGTCCGCGATCACCTGGGCCAGGTTCGCGCTGCGACGATCCCAGGCAATGCCCGTTCCCGGATAGAGGCGGGCCATCGCCAGTTGGGAGCCCCGCACGGAGTCCGGGTCCGGCGGCCGGACGTAGAACCGCCACTCTTCCAACACGCCAACCCGGTCGACCGCGCCCATGTAGCCGGCCGGCCAGGTCCCGCCGCTCGAGATCGAGAGAAAGGCGGCCGCCACCGGGCCCCGCGAGGGATCGGCATGGAACTCGACCCGCAACGCTCCCTCCCGGTCCGGGTCGCTCGGGACCACATCGACGATCGGGACCACCGCGTGGACGCCGGGGGCGTCTCCGGAAACCAGCAGCAAGGCGTCGTCACCGGCGTCGCCGGCCTCCCGAAGCATCTCGAGGGACTGGACCGAAGCGTGTGCGGGCCGCGCCCGCACCGTTACCCAGCCACGCCTGGCTGCCGGATCGAACCGGTACTCGTCGACCCAGTAAAGCGGGCCGTTGATCACCCCGCGCACGACGAGCACGTCGGTTCCCTCGGCCGCGGCAGCAGAGCCGACCGCGTGCCCCGCGGTAACGTCGGCCTCGACTTCGAGCGCCAGCTCGCGGCGCGCCGGCTGGCCGGGCAACTGGTGCGCCAGGCCTCCGCGGCCGGCGGCCCGCAGCGCCCGCCGAAGTTCGAGATGAACTGCCTGCTGTGACTGCTGGAGCGACGCCGCCTCGAGTTGGGCCCGGGCCAGGCGCTGATGGAGCACGAACAGCGACAGCGCACCCACGGAAACCGTCACGGTCAGACCGAATGCAACCAGCATCTCGATCAAGCTGGCCCCCGAGTCCGGGCGCCGAACGGTCACACAACGGCGCCGGTCGAGCTTCACGGTTCTCCGGCGGTGCGAAAGGTGACGAGACGGATAGTCCTCTCCCCGGCGGCGCGGCCCGCCTGCAGGGCGGTCACTTCGACCGTCACCTCCTGCACTTCCACTGACTCTCCGGGAAGCGCCGGCACCAGAACCGGCACGGCATGCACCGAACGCCGGAACAGCGGCGCCTCCCCACCGCAGTCAGTCCGCCAGTCCGACGTCTGTTGACACCAGACCTCCTCGACGTTGTCCGCCTCTCCGAGGTCGTCCAGGGAGGAGCGCGCCATGGCGGCCAGGGCGTCGGCTCGACGCGCTTCGAGGTTGTTCAGGCCCGATCGAACCAGAAGCGACATCACCGTCGCGGCGGCCAGCCCGAGCAGGGCGCACGAAACCAGCACCTCGACCAGAGTGAAACCGGCATCAGTCGGCCGGTGCGGAACGGGACCAAGTGAACTCCCCATACCGACACAGACGCATTCGGAGCGCCCGACCTCGGCAAGCTCCTACAGCAGGGACGCGTAGGCGGCGATCAGAAGCGGCCCGAAGAACAGCGAAACGGCCGCGCCGATCGACAGAAAGACGCCGAACGGCAAGCGCGAACCCCAGCCCAGACGCCCGCGGACCATCAGCAGAAGTCCGAAGATCGCGCCGAACAGGCAGGCCAGGAAGAGGGTGAGCAACATCCCGTAGAGGCCCAGGAAGGCCCCCACTCCGGCGAGCATCTTCACGTCGCCCAGGCCCATGCCGCGGACTCGGCGGAGCAGGTACCAGACGCCGATCAGCAGCAGCAGCGCAGCAGCGCCGGCGGCGGCGCCAAGCGCCGACCCGAGCGGCGTCGTCCAACTGACGCCGAAAGACGCCGCCAGACCGAGGCCAAGGGTCAGGTAGGTCAGCCGATCCGGAAGCAGAAAGTGCGCCGCGTCGATCACCGCAAGGACCAGCAGGAGGCTCGAGAAGACCGCCGCGGCCAGACCGTCCACGGTCGGTCCGAAAACGAGCCACGCCATGAGCCAAAGCAGACCGGAGGCGCCCTCGACCGCCGGATAGCGCCACGAGATCCGCGCGCCGCACATCCGGCAGCGGCCGCCGAGCAGGACGAAGCTCAGGACCGGCAGATTGTCCCGACCGGCAATCCTCCCGCCGCAACCCGGGCAGCGGGAGCGCGGCCTGACCACCGACTCGCCGCGCGGCAGGCGGTGGGCGACGACATTCAGAAAGCTGCCGACGCACAGGCCGATCACCGCCGCGTAGGTCGCTCCGAAGATCGCCATCGCCGGAGCCTCGCCACCCATCACAGCTCACCTCGACCGGGCGTCATGGCACACCTCATCGCTTCACCTCGCCCCCATCACGGCTCGCCTTGACCGGCCGCGGCGGAAGCCGGCGCGGGCTCACGATCCGCGAGTACGAGGGCGGCGACGACTCGCTTCATCATCTCGCAGCCACGGAGGAAGCCCTCGACGGGTATGCGCTCGTCGACGCCATGGATGCCGCCCGCATCGTCGGCGGAGAGCGTGAAGGGTGAGAAACCGTAGGCATCCACGCCGAGGCGGCGAAAGAAACGCGAGTCCGTGGCGCCGGCGATCATCGTCGGCCCCACCGGAGCACGCAGTCCCAGAACGCGCTCCAGCGTGCGGTAGACGTCGCTGCTCGTGCTCGAGACCGGACTACCGCCTGACCGCAGCAGTTCCTCAGTATGAATGCCGCTGCCAAGCACCGTTTCCACCCGCCGGCGGAATCCCTCGACATCGGTGTCCGGCAGCAGACGCGCGTCGATCAGCGCCGTCGCCTCACCGGGCGCCACGTTGACCGGCCCGGCGCCGTTGTCGATCCGGGTGATCTGGACCGTGTCGCGGAAGCTCGCCGACATACCCGGCAGGAGGATCCTGTCCAGCCGGCCTTCGCGGAGCCGGCGGTCGAGTTCGGCCTGCACGACTTCCAACGGCCGATCGAAGACGTCCGCGAACTCACCCGGACGAAGCGCGGCCAGGGCACGGTACGCCTGGTGGGACGCCGGGGTAACTCGCCATGCATGCTCCAGGTCGAGCACCCTGTTCAAGGCCCGCAGCAGTCGATGGGTAGGGCTCGCGGGGTTGAAACCCGAACCGTGGCCGCCCCGGCCGGCCGCGGTGACCCGCAACCAGAGCACCTGCTTCTGGGCCGTCTCGATTCCCCACCACAGGAGCCGGTCACCGGCCATCCGATTCACTCCGGCCTCGTTCAGGACCGCTTCGGCGTCCTCGAACAGTTCGCCGTGCTCTTCGAGCAACCAGCCGACGCCGCTCTCGCCGCCCGCTTCCTCGTCAGCGCTGGCCAGGAAGACCAGGTCCCGCCGGCGCGGTCGTCCGCTGTCCAGGAGATGGAGCATCGCATCCAGGTGCGCGATGCCGAGGCTCTTCGCATCGAGCGCGCCACGGCCCCAGATCCGTCCGCGGTGCAACTCACCGCCGAACGGCGCGCGGCTCCAGCCCTCGCCCGCGGGCACGACATCGATGTGGTGCAGCAGGACCAGGCTGCGGCCGGCCGCCTCCACCGCGTTCGCCGGCAGTCGCGCGTAGAGGTTCGCGCGGCCGTCGGGGCTCACGAGAACCCGGACATCGATCTCGTCGCGCGGATCGTGCCGTTCGATCAGGGCTGCCAGGTAGCGAACGGCAGGCAACTCGCCGCCGGGGGGACCGCTCGTATCGAAGGACAGGTAGGTCTGAAGCCAGGCGACCGGACTGGCGGCGGCCAGCCCCGGGTCCGGGTCGGACGGACCGTCCGGCCCGGGTGCCGCATCGAGCAGGTCGAGCACCACCCGGCGATAAAGCTCCGCGCCCTCGACGAAGGCGGGCAGGGCGATCTTCTCGTTCGGGCCCGCGACGGTCATCGTGTCGACGGACAGGAGGTTGAACGGAGTGAACCCGTAGGCCGCAATGCCGTGGCGACGGAAGAACCGGGCGTCGTTCGCGTACCGGGTCAGCAGGTAAGGACCGACCCGACCCGGTTCGACGCCGGTGCGCCGAACCAGCGAGTCGATCAACCGGACGTAGGCGGGGTGGTCCAGGGGACTTCCCCGCACCGCACCGCGGCGCTCGTGAATCCGGATATCGATGCCGTCCAGGAGCCGACCGGGCAGCAGCTCCGCCGCCGCGGCGTCCGCGTCGAGACCGGGCAGCACGTGGAGCATGATCCGCAAACGGTAGCCGCCCGAAGGCGACTCCTCGACCGCGAACGGGTGCGCCTCGTTGCGGAACAACGACTTGAGCAGATCCGGCAGGCGGCCGAAGAGCTCGGGATCGCCCAGCACCCGCTCGGGGTCGGCCAGTGCGGCGCGGTAGTCCGGATGGTGACGCGACGGCCCGTAGGCGGCGGCGAACGCCCTCACCTCCGGCACCACGGCGGTCGGCGGCGCCGTACGCAGCGCCCGGAGCAGGTTGGCGCGGAGTCGCTCCAGCCGCTCCGCGGACGGACTCGTCGCGGTCACGTCGAGGAACTGCTTCTGGGCGAACGAGGTGCCCCAGTACTTGACTTCAGCGGTCCATGGCGCCTCCAGCACGCCGCCCTCCGTGAACACGGCCCAGAACCGGCGGGTCAGTTCCGGACGGTTGGCGAGGATGTGGCGCGTACCCAGGTCGCTGCCGGTCTCCTCGCTGCTGGTCGCGAGGAAGATCAGGGAGCGTTCCGGACGCCAGCCGGTCTCGTCCATCCGTTCCTTCGCCGCAAGCACAGCCCCGATCTGTGCCACGGTCACGCTCTTCATGTCGAAGACGCCCCGCCCGATGATCCACGGCGGATCGATCCGGCCCTCGAACGGGGGCACGGCCCAGTCCTCGGGACGGCGTATCGGATCGACATCCAGGTGGTTGTGGAGGACGAGGGCCTCCTCGCTATCGCCTTCGAGGATGGCCCAGAGGTTCGCCTTCGCGCCCGGATGTTCTTCGATCTTGACCGCGAGGCCGGCCTCCTCCAGGATCCCGGCCAGGTAGCGGGCAGCGTCTATCTCGCGCCCCGCGTCGGACGTCGTGTCGATCCGGACCAGGGCCTGCAGACGCCGGACATCCTCGTTTTCCGCGTAGTCGACTTCGGACCAGGCGGTGTCGAAGACCGGCGCGGGCGTACTCGGCCGGAACACGGCGAAGGCGACTGCCGCGACGAGCAGCGTGCCGTAGAGCGCGATCCGGGACGCCACCGGGCGCCGCGCGCTCAGCTTCGCGCTACTCCACATCGATTGATTCAGCTTAGCAATGCGTCGTGGGCGTTGTGGGTGGCGGGCGGAAGCCGGCCAGACGGTCGGCCACCCAGTGTCGTGGGCGTTGTGCCGGGCCGCGCCTACCGCGACCCGTAACCATGTACGGCTGCCAAGCTGCTACCGTCCAACCCGCCTCCCGTGCCGCTCCCCCGCCAGCGTTCGAGCTCCGGCGAACCGACCCAGCCGTTCCGCGGCATCGGCCGGGGGCTGCTCGTCCTCCTCCTGCTCGGTACCGTGACCTTCGCGGTGCTCGGTCTCGTGGGCGACTTCGAGCAGATCAGCGCTCTGATCGTGGGCTTCGACGGCGGCGTCCTGGCCCTCGTGCTGCTCCTCTCCGCGGTCAACTACGGTCTGCGCTACCTGCGCTGGCAGTACTACCTGCGCCGGCTCGACGTGCATCTGCCGCCGGGCCGCAGCCTGGCGATCTTTCTCACCGGCTTCCTGCTGGCGGTCACGCCGGGCAAGGCGGGCGAACTGGCCAAGGCCTGGATGGCCCGTGAATTCGGGGCGAAGCGGGCGCGCCCCGTCGTCGCCGTGGTGGTTACTGAACGGCTACTGGACGTGCTCGCCGTCCTGCTGCTCCTCGCATCGTCGGTGCTGGTGTTCACCGGCCAGCGTTCCTTCGTGGCGCCTGTCGTCCTCGTCGCGGCGGCCGGCGTCGTCGCGGTGATCTACCGACCCGTGGTCGACCGCCTGATCCCGCTGCTGGCGAAGACCCGGCTGGGCGCAGGGCGCGCGGCGGTGCTGATCGACATCCACCAGGCGTTCAACCGCCTCGTCGAGCCGCGAACGCTGGTGGTCGGCCTGACGCTCTCCACCACCGCCTGGGCGGCCGAGGGGATCGGCTGCGCGCTCGTCGTCCGACACTACGAACCCGCCGTCCCGATGCTGGCCTCGGTGTTCGACTACGCGGCTTCCAGCATGGCTGGCGCGATCTCCATGCTCCCCGGCGGCCTGCTGGCGGCCGAAGGTTCCCTGGTCCTCCTGCTGGAGCGTCAGGGAGTCGCCCTCGACGCCGCGATGGCCTCGACCGTGATCGTCCGCGCCGCGACCCTCTGGTTCGCGGTCGTCGTGGGTCTGCTGGCGCTGCCCTGGGTGCTGGCGCTACTGCGCCGGCGCTGACCGGAGGCCGGCGCACCCAGTGCCTACTGCGCCGGCGGACCGCCGACGTAGACGATCAGGAGAACGGTCAGACCGTAGAGACCCATGTTGATCAGGAACGGGGGATCGAACAGCAGTAGCTCGGTCGGATTGCGCTGTTTCGGGTCTTCCGCCTGGTGGATCAGGTACAGGTAGCGAAAGATGCCGAACAGGACGAAGGGAACCGTCCAGACCAGGCTGAAGGCGCCGAAGCGGGCGACCGTCTCGTCGGCCGTGGTGTACAGCGCGTAGGACAGCAAGGTCGAGGCGGTCACGACGTTCATCATCTGGTCGAGGAACGTCCGGCTGTAGTGGTTCAGCACCGACCGCTGCTCCCCCGCCTCGCCGAGCAGAAGCACCAGCTCGTGCCGTCGCTTGGAGAACCCCAGGAAGAGGGCCAGGAAGACAGTGCACAGGACCAGCCAGGCGGAGACCGCGACTCCCACCGCCGCGGCGCCTGCCAGCACCCTGATCACGTAGCCGCTCGACAGCACCATCACGTCGACGATCACGATCCGCTTCAACCACAGGCTGTAGCAGGCATTGACCACGAGGTACGCGGCAACGAGCTGGACCGTGCGGTCGTTCAAACTCCAGGCCGCGCCCAGGGAAGCCGCCGCCAACCCGGCGCTGACCAGCGCCGCCGGCGCCGCGCCCAGGGCGCCCGACGCCACCGGGCGCCCCCTCTTCGTCGGATGACGACGGTCCTGCTCGCGGTCACGCAGATCGTTGAACAGGTACACGGCGCTGGCCGCGGCGCAGAACGCGGCCAGCACGACCGCGCCCGCCCTTACCGTGTCCGGGGCAGTCAGGCCGCCGGCGAACGCGGCCGGCGCCAGAACGAACACGTTCTTGGTCCACTGGGCGGGCCGGAGCGAGCGGAGAATCGTCGCGAACATCAACCAATCAACCGGCAGCCGCCATTGAGGACCCCGGGCCCTATCCCTTCCCGGGAACCGGAATCTCGAACTCGCGGAGTGTCCCCTCCAGCGTCGGGCGGCCGAGGCGTATCCGATCGTCGGTCAGCAGGTAGGAGAAGAGGAAACCGCCACCCAGCATGAGGATGCCGACGAGGAAGCAATACATGACCGCACGGTCGGGGTAGACGTCCTTGAGGTAGCCCAGGTACACCGGACCGAAGATTCCGGCGGCAGCCCACGCCGTGAGCACGGCGCCGTAAATCGAGGACATCTTCTTCGAGCCGAAAACGTCGAGCACGAAGGGCGGCATGGTGGCGAACCCGCCGCCGAAGCAGAGCAGCACGTAGCAGACGAGCGCGGAGAAGACCCACGGATCCGTCTCCGTCATCAGAATGCCGAACACGACCATCTGACTCGCGAGAAGGATCCGGAACACCCTGACCCGCCCGAGACGATCCGACAGCAGGCCCCAGAACAGCCTCCCGACTCCGTTGCACAACGAGCTGATCGCGATCAGAGTCGCGCCGTACCCGGCGAGCGTCGCCGGCTCGAGGGAGGGATCGGAGAGTCCCCAGACCTCCTGCAGCAACTCGGACTGGAAACTGATCACCGTGATCCCGGCCGCGATGTTGAAGAAGAACACGATCCACATGAAGACGAACTGCTGGGAGCCCAGGTAGGTCTTGACCGCCGTGGATTCGTCGGACGCCGGCGCCGCCCCGGAAGGCCCGGCGACCACGGTCTGCAGCGTCGCCGGGGCGGGTGGATCGCTCAGCAACAGGCTGCAGGGGATCAGCAGGCAAGCGAAGATGATGCCCAGCCACAGGAAGACCTGGGACAGGTCTTCGTCGGCGCGGACGACGAGCAGGGGCGCGAGGCCCTTGCTCAGCAGGAACGCCCCGACGCCGAAGCCCATCACGACGATGCCGGTGACGAGCCCCTTGCGTTCCGGGAACCACTTCGCGACCGTCGCCACCGGCGTCACGTAGCCCAGCCCGATGCCGGCGCCGCCGATGACCCCGTAGCCCAGGTAGAAGAGGGGCAACATGTCCAGCGTCAGGGCGCCCGCGGCGATGATGTAGCCGCCCGAGAACAGGATGCTGCCGATCACCGCCAGCTTCCTCGGTCCGAACCGCGGCAGCACCTGTCCGGCCCACGCCGCCGATACGCCGAGGGTGAAGATCGTGATGCTGAATGCCCAGGCGGTCTGGGAGAACGTCCAACCGGCCTGACGAACCAGCATGGTCTGGAAGAAGCTCCAGGCGTAGACCGTTCCGAAGCACAACTGCAGCGTCGTGCAGACCAGGGCGATGACCGTTCTCGGTACCCGCACGCCGCCCCTACTCCCGAGAGGTGACGCCCGGCACCGAGCCGCCCCGCCCCGTCCCTTGCCGCGCGACGTGAAGGAACAGACGGGCGAGGTGTCCCGCCTCGTCGTCCCGGGCCAGGATCTCACGCTCCGCCAGCTCGTCTCTCTCCCCGTCCCTGGCCAGGTCCACCGCGTAGGCGAGGAGTTCGGCCAGCGGTTTCGCCGCCAGGTTGACGAACCAGATCGAGGCCAGCACGCCGAGAACGAGGATCACGCAGATCAGGTAGACCTGCTGTCCGATCGCCCGCTGGATCTTGAGCGCCACCACGTCCAGGTCCATGCCCACATGCACCGTACCGGCGACGCCGGCCAGGATCGGGCTGCCGACTTCGATGAAGTCGCCCATCCCCGGCAGGCTCCGCTCGACCGGCTCGGTGCTGCTGTGTTCGCTGGCGAGGATTTCCTCGGGAATGCCGGGAACGAACGTGTGTGCCAGGAACTCGCCCGTCTCGCTCGTGATGTAGATGTACCGGATGCCCTGAACCGCGAGAAACTGATCGACCAGCGACTGAAGCGTCGCGAGATTCTGGTTCAGGAGAATGCCGGCGCTCGAGTCCGCGATCGTCTTGGCGATGTTCTGGGCGTTGATCTCATACTCCGCCGACAACTCGGTATCGACGGTGTAGATGCAGAGAATCGAGGTCGACAGGACGATCACGCCGAAGACAGCGAAGATGCCGAACCTCGTCCACTTGAACAGCCTGCGGATTCTCATTTGTCGAGAACCGATCTCACGCGAACCGGGCGCCCCAGTCGTCAAGCGTCACGAACCGGCCATTGTCAACTACGGTGTGGTACACGCGCTGCAGTCCCTGCCTCCGGTCGGGCCCGAACGAGACCTGCTCGCTGATTCCAAGATCGAAGTCGCGAATCGAGAACACCGCCTCCTCCAACCCGGCGCGATCCGGGTTCGGTCCCAAGCGCCGGAGGATCTCCGCCAGCAGCTTCGCGTTCAGGAACCCCTCGAGACTGCCGAAGCTGTGCGGGAAGGGCGTGTACTCCTCCTGGATCAACTCTTCAGGGACCTTGGGGTCGTGCCGGGCCATCAACTCGCGGTACTCCCTCACCGCCGGAATCGAGGTGTCCTCGTAGCTCGGAACGACCTGGGAGTTGATCAGCAGCCGGGTGTACTTCTCACTGTCCAGGCGGCCTTCGACGAGAAGCTTGAGCAGGTTCTCGCTGCCCACGAAGGACAGGTTGGCGATCGGAACGTCCAGTCCCAGGTCCACCGCGTCGCGCGCGAAGGCGGCGCACGCCGCGTAGGCCCCGACGCAGATCACCGCATCCGGCGAGACGCCCTGCAGAATCTCCACCTGCTTGCGCATGCTGCCCGTGAACTTCTCGCCCCGGCTGTAGGTCGCCTCGCCGGCGAGCTTCTCGCCGTGCTTCGCCAGGGCCGCCCTGACCCCCGCCCAGCCGCTGCGTCCGTACGCGTCGATCTGGTAGAAGACCGCGATCCGCCGCTTGCCGATGCGCACCAGGTTGTCGACGAGGCCCTCCGTCTCCTGGTTGTACGAAGCCCGCAGGTTGAACGCGAAGTCGCCGTAGGGCGGCTCGCGCTGCGGTTGGGCGCCGGTGAAGGGGAAGAACAGGAAGATGCTCTCGTTCTGGAACTTCTTGAGAATCGGCAGAACGCGAGTCACCGTCGGCGTTCCCACGTAGCCGAACAGGAGGAACACCTTGTCCTCCAGCATGAGCCGCATCGTGTTCTGAACGCACGGGTCCGGCTGGTACCCGTCGTCGTAGAGCTTCAGGCTGATCTTCCGGCCCTCGATGCCGCCGTTGTCGTTCACGTGGTTGAAGTACGCCGTGGCGCCCCGGTAGAGCTCGGCGCCCAGACCCCGCGACGGACCCGAGAAGGCGGCGGACACGCCGAGGACGATCTCGTCGCCGGTGGCGCCCGCACCCTGAGTGCGGCCCGACGCTTCGGCCTCCGAGTCGCCCGATTCCTGGCCGCCGCCGGCGCCGAGCGAAGACGCCGTCCACGGCGCCACGAGAAGCGCCGCGAGGCCGCCTCGCATCAGAGACTTCCTGGTCACCGGAGGACCCCAAATCTCACGTCCGCCGCTGTCCTGTCCGAGGCTTCCTTCCATGCTCATCGTCTCTCCTCCTGATTGGAGTAAACACTATAACTCCCGCGTGTCGTGGAGCTTTCGAGCCTCTGGCGGCTTTCGGGGCTAGGATCGCCCCTCGGCATGACGAAGCGGTTGCAAAAGGTGCTGGTCGCGAACCGCGGCGAGATCGCGGTGCGCATCATCAGGGCGCTACGGGAGCGCGGCATCGTCTCCGTCGCCGTCTACTCCGAGGCGGATCGAGACGGCCTGGCGACACAGATGGCCGACGAAGCCCACTGCATCGGTCAGGCGCCGTCCATCTCCAGCTACCTCCAGGCCGGGAAGATCGTTGATCTCGCGGTCGAGATCGGCGCCGACGCGATCCACCCCGGCTACGGCTTCCTGTCCGAGAACGCCGACTTCGCGCGTCGCTGCGAGGAGCGCGGAGTGACCTTCATCGGCCCGTCGTCGAGCGCGATCGCGGCGATGGGGTCGAAGATCGAGAGCCGGCGGCTGATGACGGCAGCCGGCGTGCCGATCGTGCCCGGCGGAACCGAGCCGCTCGCCGACACCGCATCGGCGCGGGCCGCGGCACGGGAGATCGGCTATCCGGTGATGCTCAAGGCCTCGGCCGGCGGCGGCGGCAAGGGCATGCGCCTGGTGCGCAAGGAGGAGGAACTCGAGGCCGCGTTCCGGGGCGCCTCCTCGGAGGCCGGCGCGAGCTTCAACGACCCCTCCGTCTACATCGAGCGCTTCGTCGAGCGTCCGCGCCACGTCGAGATCCAGATCCTCGGCGACCGCCACGGGCGCGTCGTCTCGCTCGGAGAGCGGGAGTGTTCCCTTCAGCGGCGACACCAGAAGGTCGTCGAGGAAGCTCCGTCGCCTGTAGTCGACCCGGACCTGCGCCGGCGGATGGGCGAGGCCGCGGTGCGCGCCGCCGAGACCGTGAACTACGTAGGCGCCGGCACCGTCGAGTTCCTTCTCGACCCCGAGGGCGCCTTCTACTTCCTGGAGATGAACACCAGGATCCAGGTAGAGCACCCGGTGACCGAGCTGGTCACCGGCGTCGACATCGTGGCCACGCAACTCGACATCGCGGCGGGAGAGCCGCTGCCGGACGCCATGGTGGGCGGCATCGAACCCCGCGGCCACGCGGTCGAGGTCCGCCTCTACGCGGAAGACCCGTTCCGCGGCTTCGCTCCGTCGCCCGGGAAGATCGAGCTGCTCCGCCTGCCCGAAGGCCCGGGCGTGCGCAACGACTGCGGCGTCTACGAGGGCGCCGAGGTCACGATCCACTACGACCCGATGCTCGCCAAGCTGATCGTCTGGGGCCGCGACCGGACGCAGGCCCTGGCGCGGCTGCGGCGGGCTCTGGCCGAAACCCGCGTCGAGGGCATCCGGACCAACCTGGCCCTGTTCGAGCTGCTGCTCGAGGACGAGGACTTCCTCGCCGGCAACATGGACATCTCGATGCTCGACCGCAAGCTGGAGAACGGCGACCTCCGGGCGCCTGCTGCAAGCGAAGACGCGCTTGGAGCCGACCTGCCGGTGCTGGCGGCGGTGCTCGCCCACCTGGGGCGCAACCACGCGAACGGCGTCCCGTCGCCCGCTTCCGGCGACCGCGCTCGGTCCAACTGGCAGCTCGCCGCGCGTCGCGACAGCAGGAGGGCTACGACTTGGAACTGATCGTCGCCAGCGGAGACCGTGAAGTCCAGGTAGAGGCCGAGGTCGAAGAGGACGGCAACTGGACCATCGCCGTCGACGGGCGGGAGTACCGGGTCGACGCGGCAACCGTGGGCCGGCCGGACGTGCTGAGCGTGATCGTCGGCGGACAGCAGACGACCGCCAGCGTGCGAGCCCTCGGCAAGGGCGTCTACGTCGTCGACGGCGCTGAAGTGCGGGTGATCGACCCCCGGTCCCGCGCCTTCGCCGCAGCCGCCGCCCAGGCCGAGGAAGGCGTCTTCGAGGCCACGGCATACATGCCTGGCCGCGTCACCGCGGTGCTCGCCGAAGAAGGCGAGGACGTAGCCTCGGGCCAGGGCGTCCTCGTGCTCGAGGCGATGAAGATGGAGAACGAGATCCAGTCGGACATCGACGGCCGGTTGGAGAGACTCCTGGTCGAGGTCGGTCAGACCGTCGACGGCGGCGATCCGCTGTTCGTCGTCACGCCGACCGGCGACGACGCGGCGGAGTAGCGGCGGCGCCGCTTCGCGGCGCGTCTTCCTCGACGCGGGTCAGAACCCAGGTGGCGCGGAACCGCGCCACCTGCGAACCAGTCCGTTGCGCCCGTCAGCGGGCGCACGGATGGCAGACCCGCGCCACAGCCGGCCAGAGGGCCGGCGCACCCAGTTACGACGCCTCCCGCACCAGAACCTTTGACGCCGCCGGGAAACCCAGGCTGAGCTGCCTGGTCCCCGAGATGACCGCGACGCTGCCGGCCGTCTCGTCCCGCGCCGCGACCTCCACCGACCTGCCTGGCGCCAGGCCCTCTCGATCGGCGAAGCGCAGAAACTCGGCGTCCTGATCGGTGACCCGCACGACCTCGACCGTGCAGTTCAGCGGGCACTTCAAAAGGCTGGGATGGTCCACGATCTCGATGTGGCCGTCGGCGCTCGGGATCGGATCGCCGTGAGGGTCGACCGACGGATGGCCCAGCATCTCGTCCATCCGCTCGATCATCCGCTCCGAGACGGCGTGCTCGAGCAGTTCCGCTTCGGAGTGGACCTCGCTCCAGTCGAACCCCATCGCGTTGACGAGAAACAGCTCGACCAACCGGTGCCGCCTGAGGACGTGCGCGGCCAGCTTGCGGCCCGCGGGCTCCAGCCGGACGCCGCTGTAGGGCTCGTAGGCGATCAGACCGGATTCGGCCAGGGTCTTCATCATCGCGGTGACCGAAGCCGGGGCCACCTCCAGGAGGGCCGCGATACGGCCCATCGGCACAAGGTCCTCCCCGCTCTGCCGCGCCTCGTGTTCGGCCCGGAAGATGCACTTCAGGTAGTCCTCGACGGTGCTGCTTGCCCGTACGGTCATGATTCCCAAGGCCGCCTGAGATGGCGGCCGCGTGTGCCTAGGTGGGTGATCTCCAAGGTTGCTCGTTGGAACGCACAAGTGTACCGGCCCCTTCCGCCGCCACCACCGGGTGCCGGAGCACGGATTCCAGCAGGCCCGGCACGCGGCCGTCGAGAATCAGCGACTCGACGCCGGCCCGGGCCAGACGCCATGCGGTGACCAGGCGATGCTCCATGCCTCCCGTCACGTCGACCGCCGGCGAACCGCCGGCGGCCTTCCTGGCCGCATCGATGTTCGTCGCATCGATGCGCGGAATCAGCCGGCCCTCGCCATCGAGAACGCCGGGCACAACGCCCAGCCACACGGCTCGTCGCACCGTGAACCCGAGGGCCGGCAGAGCACCCGCCAGGAACTCGAACCCCGTTTCGGTCGACACGATCGCCGCACCGCGGCGGCGATCCATCGCCACATCGCCCATCGTCACCGGCACCATGCCCAGCCGCAGCGCCTCGGCAAGGGGTTCGGGCGGCGGGCCCTGGGGCTTGCCGTCGTCGGCGACCAGGAACCCGGACGGCGGTTGCGAGTACGCCGGCACGCCCGCATCGACCAGACTGGAGACGATCAAGCGGTGAAGAGCCTGCGCCGCGGCCTGCGTCCGCGCGATCCCCATGCGGTCGGCCGCCGTGTCGAGCCGGCGACCGCCCGCACCTCCCACCAGGCCGGCCGCTTTCGCCTCCGGGTGACCGAAGGAGCCGCTGCCGTGGCCAACGAGCAATGCGCCGCCCGACCAACCGGCCGCGATCTCGGCCGCCAGGCGGCCGAGGCGCTCCTTCTCGACCGTGCGCGGTTTCGTCTTGTCGGTGATCAAGCTGCCGCCGAGCTTGACCAGGGTCACGGTCAACCGGTCGCGCTCATCGCTACCGGTTTGCTTCGACCCCGCCGGCATGATCAGAGCTCCTCTCCGCTCCGCCACACCGGCGGGCCCCCGGTGCGGTCGCGCAGAACATGCTCGACGCTGCGGAGCGCCTCGAGCCGGTCCGCCACCTGCGGTCCATCGACCGGCTGGCAGATCACGTGGACGTTGGCGCCGGCATCCATCGTGGCGTACGCGGCCACGCCATCGGCCCGGAGGCCACGGACCGCCGCCAGCACCTCGATCGTCCCCGGAGACCAGTAGTAGACGGGCGGCCGCGACGACATCGCGATGAGGTGCAGGTCGATCCCCTCCTCCTCGACCGCATCGCCGAGCGCCTCGAAGTCGCGGCCGAGGAGTGCTGAACGGACCCGCTCAAGCCTCCCGTCGAGCGCGGCCAGGCGCGGCGCGAAGTACGGACTGCTCACAGCCCGCCGGTGGCCGTCCCGCGACGAGACCTTCTTCGCCCCGGTTTCGACGACGGCGACCAGATCGCAGAGTTGCCAGGCCCCCTCGTCCAGAATCTGCACCCCGGCGTTGCTGTCCCCGTCGGGCCACTCGACGTAGCCGCCCCACGCGGACCGTGCGGCGGAACCTGAACCGCTGCTCCGCGACAAGTCCGACAGAGTTCGCGGCGCCAGGTCGAAGCCCATGGAACTAGCGACGGCAAGCGTCAGGGCCGTGAAACCGGAGGCCGACGACGCGATCCCCGCCGCGGTAGGGAAGGTGTTGTACGTCGCGATGCGGATTCCGCCTTCGTACGGCGCAGCCGTCCTCCGCGACCATTCCCGCAGCCGGTCGAGGTGCCGCTTCGTGCGCTCGACAAAGGCCGGTGGCGGCGTCGCCGGCTCGGCCGGGCGCTCGCCGCCGGGCACATCAAGCCACCAGACTTCGTCCTCACGGCCCTTCCCCAGTGGCGACGCCGAACAGACGGAACGGCACGCATCGAGGGTCATCGACAGCGACCGGTTGAAGGGCACCGGACCCTCACCGTCACCTTCGAGATCGCGGGCGCCCCAGTACTTGATGAAAGCGATGTTCGACGGCGCCTCCGCGGTTACCGGACCCGGATCGCGCACCGGTTCGAGGGGGGACTTCATGACTCGGTGCCGAGCCTACCGCCGTCCTCCACCGGGCGCGGCGGAGCGGCGGAGCGGCGGACGCACCCGCCCGTCTTGGGTCGGGAGGGGTCGGCTCCCAGGTGGCGTGAGCGCTCGAGAGGAGATGGGCGGGGGGTGCGCTCACTCCGCTTCACTCGCTCCGGTTCGGCGTCGATTCCCGGGAGGGCGTTGGCCGTCGCTCGTTCAGAGGCACCTGGGAGCCGACCCCTCCTGACCCGACTGGGCTGGACGTCGGTGCGGCGAGCGCGTCAGATCAGTCCTCGAACCGCAGGCCGTCCGCCCCGATGGGCGCATCCACCGGTGCGAGATCCGACAAGCCTTTGATCGACCCTGCATCACGCTCGCCGAGCATGCAGATCAGTGCTCCCGCCGACTCGCCCTCGAGCGCCCCGGCGCCGGAGATTTTGGCGGCGCCGTCGGCGGCCTCGATCCGCCCTATCCGCCGGGCGATTGCGGGCGGTACGACGCCCAGATCGACGAGACCGCGGTGCCCCGCCGCGATCGCCGCCGACGCCTCGGGTTCGCGGTCCGTGACGAGGGCTTCACGAAAAGCCTCCGTCGCGGTGCCGATGCGGTCGAGCACCTCGGCAACTCCATCAGGATCCTGTTCGTAGCGGCGGCGAACCGTCGTCACGACGGCGCCCGTCGTCTGACCCGGCGGGCCGCTGTCGACGATCGAGAGGCCGGCCCGCAGCCAACGCGGGCGCGGTAGATCGTCGAACCGCAGTTCGCGCTCGCCGCCGCGCACGAACAGGACGCCTCCACGCAGAACCGTACCGCTGTCGATCCCCGACGGGAACCCGTGCTGCCGCCGTTCCACTTCGAGCGCCGCCGCCTCGATCACGGCGAGTTCGGTTGGCCCGGGCGGTCCAACGCCACCCGCCACCGCTCTCACAGCCGCAACCACCCCCACCGCCGCCGCCGCGGAACTGCCCAAACCGGCGCCTACGGGAATCGCCGACCGCAGCCTCAGTTCAAGCGTCCGCTCCCGCAACCGGGCCGACGCCGCCGGCGCCAGAGACGCCAGCCCCTCCCCGACCGCGATGCGAACCAGGCCACTGCGATCGCGACTCGCCCGGAAGGGCTCCTCACCGGCCTGGAACGCGCGCCACTGCCCACGTGCACGGTTCGCAAACTCCTCGACCTCCGGCCAGGAGAGCTTTTCCGCGATACCGATATCCGGCAGGTCGAGCAGCACACAGCCGCTCCCCGACCCGCCGCCGGATCTCACCCACGCCTCCACCTCGAGCCGCAGATCCACCGCCGCCACCACCGCCGGCCGGCGATAGACGGCCGCATGCTCTCCCATCAGGATGACCTTGCCGGGCACGCTCAACCGGACCGCGGACGCTGCCTCGGCGATCATGCAGCGCCACGAAAACCCGACGCCGCCCAGCCTGCCCTCGCGCCCGCGAGTACCGGAAGCAGTCGACCGAGAGGATGGCAGTAACGGCACAATCGGCTCCATAGACCGGGAAGATCGCCAAGAGAAGCACTACTTCGGTTCGGGGCCGCCTGTTGCTTTCCGTTTGCCGGCAAACAGCACACCGTCCCTGCACGGAACCGACTTGGCGTTCCTCTCGACTACTCCGGCCGGCCGGGGACTCGGTGTCACCTCTACGCGCACGACCTCAGACCCTCGCAGGTAGGACATCGCTACCGGCACTCCCACGGCTGTCGACCGCCAAAAGAAGTCGATGACATCGCCGTGGCTCTCAAACCGGACTGCCACGCCATTCACGGTATCCAGGAGATCGCCAGCTTGAACCCCGCTTAGATCGGCGGGGGCTCGGGGTACGACATGTTCCACCAACACTTGTCCCGTGTCGGGGTCCACCGCGAAGCCAACACCCATATAGCCCACATTCTCCCCGACGATCTTCTGCTCCTCGGCCATCAACGGCGCCACGAACACACCAGCGATAACGACAGAGACTCTGAGTATTCCTTGCATGGACGGTTCCTTTCCGCGGACTCACCGTGACACTTGGCTCTCGCTCCACGGCGCCACATCGACGTGTTCACAATCGTGTCTGGACAGACAGTACATCCACCTGCCCGGCGCCAACGCGCCTACAACGTACTCACTATCTTCTACGTATATCTGCCAGGAGCCGTTTATGGAACGAAGGTGGGCCGTGTCCCACCGAACGCCGCCTGGTGAGATGATCGCGCCACTGGCGGTAACAGGCGCTCGGAGGCTGCCACGAAGATCCGGGAGCATGATCTCGATCGGTCCTGCCCCCAGATCGAACCGCCACGCGACCATCCCCATCTCCCGTTTCCGCACGAGAACCTCCAACTGTCGAGCAGCAGGCGGCAGCCAGAGTTCCGCAGTTCCGTCCGCTCTGGTGATGCCCCCGATGACACCCCGATACGTGCCCACCGGTCTGGCGAACACCTGGGCCCCGTCTATCGGTAGACCGCCAGACGAGAACACCGACAGAGTGATGCGCTCCTGTTCCTCCAGGTACAAGTCCACGGATGTCATCTTCGCTGAGTTGCTCACGCTCGCCGCGGTCCAGGGAGAACGTAGCTCACGGGTACCTGTCCGAGCAGTGGCTCGCACGTCGTAATTTCCTTCAGGGACACCGGAAACTGAGAATCTCCCGTCCGCGTCCGACGTTGCCTGCCAGTGACCAGGCAGGCGAGGGTCCCGCTGCTCCAGGTCATCAGCCGGCGCCATCACGCTGACGTTGGCGCCGGGGACGGGCTCGGAAAATCCGGTCGTCGGAAAGGAACGGAACACCCGGCCCTCGATTCCTCCCACGTGTAACTCGATTTCCACACGGGCGACGCCGTCACCATCCGCCACGACCTCGAACACTCCGGCCTCTCTAAGGGGATGCGGCGTGAACCCGCCCCAATCGGCAGTGTCCCATTCGCCTTCGCACGGGCGGCATTGCGACGGCGCCGGACTGATTTCAACGAACCAGTGTCCGGTACGTGGCAGCCACCCTGCGAAGTGTCCGGTTTCGCTACTGCGCAGGGCTGTCCGCTCAGCGCCCCAAGCGCCGCCGAACCAGACCATGACGTTCGCCAGCGGTTCGCCGCCCTGCCGGATTTCTCCTTCGAGCGGTACTGCACCCAGTTCAACGACCACTCGGTCGTTGCCGAGGAACTTGACAGGTTCACGCCCCAGGCAGTTGCCGAAGCGGTCTCCGATCTGGAGCTCATACGATCCTGCCGTGAGATTGCGCCAGATCCACTCACCCGAGCCGGGGTCGCGCGACGGCGCTCCCGCCACGCGCGCTCGACGGTACACGCTGCCGTCCTCTCGGCGGGCCACCGCTTGCAGCTTCAGCGTCAGCTCGTCAGCCGCCACGAAGACCGGCGTCAGGACCGACACCGCCAAGTGGCTTCTTGCGGGATAGAGATCGCCGAGGTCGACCGCGTCAGAGAGGGATCCGAGCGCCGCGCTCCATGTATCCTGCGAGCCGACCCGGCCCAGTTCGTACTCGCCGGGATGGAGGCCTTCAAATCGAACGGAGACCGGACCGTCCGTCCAGACGAGGCGAACGAACTCGGAGTTCGCATCTCTGCGTCGAAGGACGAATCGGGCGCTTTCCCCGCTCTCGCCTCTAAAACGCCCCGTGACCACTCCACCCCGGACCGCTTCGACGACGCCGAAATCCGTGTGGTCCGAAACGGTAACGGCCGACCGTCGAAACGGAAGGAACGGCCCCAGCAGCACTTCCAGGTCCGTCCAGAGACCGCGCGCAAAGGGACAGTGAACGCTCACCCACTGTCTGTCCGAGGACTTCTCGATCTCACATCTGCCGCGGTAGGTACCCGGATCGACCAGAGGCGCTCCAGGGGCCGAGCCGCCACGAACTCGGCCGACGATACCCAGATCGTCTTCGTTAAGCATGGGGACGTCGCGGTCGGCGCCCTGCAGATCAAGGCGAACGGTCCCACCAGGAACCAAGACGAGGTTCACCTCCCCTTGATCGGCAGCTACTATCGAAACTGGTCCCCACCAACCTTCCGCTCTCGCCTCTACTTCCCATACCGATCCGGCTTCAGGCAGCGGTACCGCCGCATGAAGCTCGACGGTGGAAGCGCTCCCGCTACCGACGCTGACGCTCGATAGCGTCGTCCGGGTGGCGGCTTCGAGAAACTCCACGACAACCTCGGCCGGGAGTCGGTCGTCTGCCGTTCCCCTGAACTCGACGTGAGCAGCCAACTGCACGGTTTCCGGCACTTGGCCGTCGACCGATACGGCAACGGTCAGCAGGCTGACGAGCACGAGAGCGCCAGCGACCGGGCGCTGGCGCTCTCTGGCAATACCGCTTCCTCTCATGCTCAATACTCCGGCGCCCCCCAGTCGCACGACCCTTCGGACGTGCACGTGACCGTCCGCTTCACGAGGTTCCCCTCCTCGTCGAACTCAAGCTCGACCATCCTGAAGCAGCTGAAGCTGTCGCCGGACACGCATTCAGCGCTCTGCGCGTTACACGTCTGGCAACTGGCCAGGACTGCCGAAGAAGCGCTCAGCGACAGCAAGATCAGCAGTACGCCGGTAATCGCCATGCCCCGAGACTCCTTTAGGCTCTGAATCATGGATCGCCCCCCTTTGTAAGCGCCGCAACCCGCTGTCAGCTAAGGGCGGCGGCTGGTTGTCTACCTGAAGGACGCTAACGGTTCCGGACGGCGAAGTCCGGCCAAATTTTGGCCGACTTCGGCCATTCTCACTGAGAACCGGCCAAATCCGCTCTCCCGGGGCCGGAGCGGCCGAGCCGTTCGTGCGCCCGTGCCAGGTCGCGCGACGTGAAGGCCGCGGTCAGGGACAGCTCGCCGGCCAGGACGACCGCGCCGACGATCTCGGCCAGGCGCCGCACCGCCGTGCCGGGCCGGTCCGGATCGGGTCGCACGCCCATCACCGCGAGCGCTTCCCGCTGGGTGTCCAGCCCCGTGCCGCCGCCAATCGCCGCCAGCGGACAATCCGGCATGTAGACCGAGGTATAGACCGAACCGTCGTCGCGGGCCTCGAACGAGGCGACCCCCATCGCGCCCTCGACCACGTGGGCGACGTCCTGACCGCAGGCCACGAAGACCGCCGCGAGGACGTTGGCGAACTGCGCGTTGAACGCGAGCGCGCCCGCCGCCACCGAACCGAGCAGGTTCTTGCGGTACGCCACGTCCTGAAGCGCCTCCGCGTTCGACTTCAGCACCTTGCGCACGGTCAGCTCGTCGAGGACCACCTCCGCGTGAATCCGCTTGCCGCGGCCAAGCTGGTAGTTGACGGCGGACGGCTTCTTGTCCACGCAGTAGTTCCCGGACAGTGCGACGCACTCGACGCCGGTCTCCGGCTCGATCAACTCGGACACGACGCGGTCGCAGGCGATCGTGACCATGTTCATGCCCATCGCATCGCCGGTGGCAAACCGGAACCGGAGGAACACCGTGCTGCCGACGACCGACGGACGGACGTCCAGAAGTTCCAGGTAGCGGCTGGTCTGCTGGGCCTTGGCGCGGATCCTCTCCTCGTTCGTTTCCAGCCACTCGAGCAGCCGTCTGGTCGCCTGGATCCCCGTCGTGCGGAAGACCGGCGCCCGGGTCATGCCCACGTCCTCCACGAAGACGGTGGCCCCACCGGCAGCCGTGATCGCGCGGCAGCCCCGGTTCACGCTCGCGAGCAGGGCGCCCTCGGTCGTCGCCATCGGCACGCTGACCGTGCCGTCGATCTCGCTGCCCCGCACGAGAAGCGGCCCGGCGACACCCATCGGCACCTGGGCGGCGCCAATGAAGTTCTCGCAGTGCCGGCTGGACGCAAGATCGTCGTCCAGCGTGTAGCCGCCGATCGCTTCGAGCGGCCCGCTGCCGCTCGCGAGTTCCAGGGCGCGCCGCCGCACCGCCGCCCCTGCCGCGGCATCGAGCCCCGGCGGCGGGCGGTGGAAGCCGCGCTCGGAGTCCGCCATCTCGGCCGCCGCGGCCTCGAGTTCGGGACTCAGTCGATCAGCCATCGCCGGTCTCCCGGAGCAGAGGTGCGCGGCGGAGCGCCGCGAGGTCGACGGCGCCGGTGCAGAACATGCAGATCCGCAGCTCGTCGGCAAACCGTTCGAGCCGATCCACGACCGCGCCGGTCGAGGCGTTCGCCGCCTCGAGGAAAGGGAACGCCATGCCGGCGATGTCGGCCCTGAGCGCCAGCGCCTTCGCGGCGTCGATGCCCGACCGGATGCCGCCGCTGCCGATCACCCGCACGCCGGGCACCTCCGCCAACTGGCGGATCGACTCCGGCGTCGGCAGCCCCCAGTCGGCGAACCGCTCGCCGAGAGCCAACTCATCGGCACGCGCCGCCTCGATCCGCGCCCAACTCGTGCCGCCCACGCCGGCCGTGTCGAGAATCCGCACGCCGACGTTGGCGAGTTCCCGGCCCACGGCCGCCGAAATGCCGGAACCGATTTCCTTGACGATGACCGGTACCTCCAGGTCCTCGACGACCCGGGCGATCTTCGGCAGCAGCCCCCGGAAGTTCAACTGCCCCTCCGGTTGCAACGCCTCCTGCAGCGCGTTCAAATGCAGTACGAGGGCGTCGGCTTCGACCATGTCGACCGCGACCCGGCACTCGTCGATGCCGTAGCCGTAGTTCAGTTGCACCGCGCCCAGGTTGGCCAGGATCGGCACGTTCGGCGCGAACTCGCGGACTTTGAACGTCGCCGCCGTCTCCGGATCGTCGATCGCCTTGCGCTGCGACCCGACGCCCAGGGCGACCCGCCCGGCCTCGGCCGCCTCCGCCAGCCGCCGGTTGATCTGCTCCGCAACCCCGGTTCCCCCGGTCATGCACGAAATGAGCAACGGCGCCTTCAGCTCGCGCCCGAGAAACTCCGTGCCGATCCGCACATCGCCGAAGTCGATCTCCGGCAACGCCCGATGCTCGAACCGGTAGTCGTCGAAGTAACTACGCTCCACCTGCATCCGCCGATCGAGCGCCAGCCGGATGTGCTCCGCCTTGCGGTCCCGCTCTCCCTCAGCCGCCGCCAGCAGCGGACGAGTACTCACGCCACCGCCCCAATGACGCGTCCACACATGCACGGCACTGTACCGGAATTCGACCGCGTAAGTGGAGCCACAGCCGCAGATAGAGCATCGGCCGGGGCACGGCCGCGGCGCGGCGGCGCAGCACGCTGACGCAGCGCGGCGGCGCCGACGACGCTAGCCGCCGATGCGGAACATCTCGACGCGCTCGGCTGCCGGCTGCAGGCCGGCGCGGAGGCGTTCGGCGCGGATCTCGGAGTAACGGTCCTCGCGCTGGCGCCAATGGCTGGCGAGGAAGGCCAGGAGTTCGTCGTCGGTGGCGCCGGCACGGAGGCGGTCCCTGAGCGATGGGCCCGTGTCGGCGAAGAGGCAGGTGTAGAGGCGGCCGTCGGATGACAGGCGAGCGCGGGCGCAGTCGCCGCAGAAGGGGCGGCTGATCGAGGGAATGACGCCGAACTCGACGCCGTCGTCGAGGTAGCGGAAGCGTTCGGCGACGTCGCTCGCCTGGGCCCGGTCGACTGGCTCAAGGGGCCAGCGTTCGGCGATCCGGCCGGTGATCTCGGAGGCGGTGACGACACGGTCGAGGCTCCAGTCGTTCACCGTGCCGACGTCCATGAACTCGATGAAGCGGACGATGTGGCCGCGCTCCTTGAAGTAGCCGGCGATGTCGGCGATCTCGGTCTCGTTCGTGCCCTTCATGACCACCGTGTTGATCTTGATCGGGCCGAGACCGGCGTCCGCCGCGGCGTCGATGCCGTCGAGCACCTGGTCGACGCTGTGGCCAAGGCCGGTCACGCGGCCGAAGACGTCGGCCCGCAGCGACTCGACGCTGACCGTGACCCGGTTGAGGCCGGCGTCGGCCAGTGCCCGCGCCTTGGCGCCGAGCAGGGCGCCGTTCGTGGTCAGCGCCAGGTCCTCGATTCCGGACACGGCGGCCAGAACCCGGACCAGTTCCTCGATGTCCCTCCGCAGCAGCGGCTCGCCGCCGGTCAGCCGCAGCTTGCGGACGCCGAGCTGGACGAACAACCGCACCAGGCGTTCGATCTCCTCGAAGGTCATCAACTGCTGTCTGGGCAGAAACTTGTACTCGCGGTCCGCCGGCATGCAGAAGGTGCAGCGGAAGTTGCAACGGTCGATGACCGAGATGCGCAGATCGCGGATCGGCCGACCGAGGCGGTCGAGCGGCTGGCTGCCGGAAGCGCCGTTCGTGGAGTCCAGAGTCATGGACTCACAATGGTACGCGACGGTTCAGCGCTCGTCGCGCAGCCAGTCGTCGATCAGGCGACGGGCGATCGAGAAGGGCGGCGGCAGCCGGACCTCGCGGGCCCTGAGCGCGTACTCCAGCTCGGAGCGGCGCACCCAGACCGCGTGCTCGAGCTCCTCGGTGTCAACCCGCACGTCGCCGCCGGGTGAGGTGGCGTAGAAACCCAGCATGATCGACGTCGGGAAGGGCCACGGCTGGGAAGAGTGGTACTCCACCGTGTCGACGCCGATGCCCGTCTCCTCCTGGACTTCGCGCGCCACGGCGCTCTCCAGGCTCTCTCCGGGCTCGACGAAACCGGCCAGGGCCGAGAACATCCCGGGCGGCCAGGTCGCCTGGCGCCCGAGCAGGCACGAGTTGTCGTCACCCGTTGTGTGCACCAGCATGATCACGGCGGGATCCGTGCGCGGGAAGTGCTCGGAACGGCACGACGTGCAGACCCGCAGATGACCTGCGTTGCGACTCTCGGTCGCGCCGCCGCACTGGCCGCAGAACCGGTGGCGCTGATGCCACGTGGCCATCGCACGGGCATAGGCGAGCAGGTTGCCGTCCACGCCGCTCATCGCGGCGCCGACCTGCCGCAGCTCGACCAGCCGGCCGGCCCCCCGCAGCGCCCCCGAGAGCGGATCGTCCCGATCCGAGAGGTCGACCGAGAAGTAACTTCGGCCGCCCGCGTCGCCCAGGTAGACGAGCTCCTCCGTCCGCTCGACCAGCGTCGAAGCGACGGTCACCGGCACCGTCCCGGGCGCCGGCGCGCGTTCGCCATGCGCCTCGAGGACCAGGCTGCGCTCCCGCCACACGACCGTCAGCAGACTCCCGGGGTCGGCGAGACGCCCGGCAAGCCAGTCCGCGTCGCCGCGCCGTTCGGACCGCCGGTCGACGGCCGGTTCGGCGAGTGCGTTGTGGGACCTCATGTCGTGCCCGACAGTGTGGCGGTCCTGCTCCTCGCGGGTCCGCTCGATCCGGTCAGGAGCCCTCGTCGGCTTCGAGCATCTCGAGCACGGCCTCCTCGAAGTCCGCGTACAGCATGCGTCCAAGGTGGATGTTGGCCAACTCGCCGCCGCGATCGAAGAACATCGTCGTAGGGAGCGCGCCCGGCCACTCGGGATCGAAGGAAGTGACGAACTCCACCGAGTCGTCCTCGCCGGCGCTGGCCAGGTAGGAGACGAGGCCCGGCGCCCGCTTGGCGAAGAACGGCTTGACCCGGTCCTCCAGCTTGTCCGGATCGTCCATCGAGATGGCGAGGACGACGAGGCCGCGTTCGCCATAGCGTTCCTGCAGGAGGTCGAGTTCCGGCAGCTCCTGCAGACAGGGGATGCACCAGGTGGCCCAGTAGTTCACGACGACGACCTTGCCCCGGTGGTGTTCCAGCACGGCACGGAACTGGTCCGGGGTCGCGGGGTGAATCGTGTCGGGCTCAAGCAGATGGTCGACTGTCTCCGCGTCCTGAGCGACCGCGGGCGGAGCCACGGCAAGCAGCGCCACGATCAGTACCGAAGCCCAGGCAACACTCCGAGCCAACGTCTTGGGGGACAAACCAACCTCCTGTTCCGGCACGGTCATCGGCCTCCTCGGCGATGCTCCGGCTCCGGCATGCTAACCCAGCGTCCGGTACGTCTCCCCCGCCCGCTCGACCCGGCCGGCGCGCTCGAGCCGGTCGAGGTGGAGCTGCGCACTGCGCCGTTCGGCCTTCGCGATGCCCTCGCCCCGGTCGCGCGGTCGGTAGACGAAGCGGTGAGCGACGATGTCGTCCATCGTCCGCGGTTGCTGCAGGTACTCGAGCAGACGCCCCTCGCGATCGGCGATCCGATCGACGTACCGGTCGAGGCGGCCCAGGAAGGCTGCCCGGTCGTCGAGCAGGCCGATGTGGTGGCCGGAGAGGTAGTGCGCCGCCTGAACGCCCCGCACCTGTTCGAGCGAGCGTTCGAACGCTTCGAGGTCGGACCATCCGTCCCCGTAGTACGGGCCGAAGCCGCTCAGATCGATGTCGGCCAGGAACAGGATGCCGTCCGGCTCGATCAGAAGGCAGCAGTGGCCGCGCGTGTGGCCCGGAGTGTGAATCACTCGTACTGAAACCCCGCCACCCAGGTCGAACAGATCCCCGTCGCGAAAGGGCACGGCGTCCGGCCGTGGCTCGTAGAAGAACGTCTCCCGCAGGTGGCGGCCGTACTCCTCGCGGCGCGCGGGCTCGACGCCGAAGATGTCCAGGAAGCCGTCGAAGTCGAGCAGACCCGGCAAGTCCTCCTCGTGGACGTGGACCGGCGCGTCCCGAAACAGAGGCAGCGCCGCGGTGTGGTCTTCGTGGCAGTGGCTGAGCAGCACGAGGTCGACGCCCGGCAGCGCGCTCCGGCCGCGCGCCCGAACGCCGAGCGACGGGTCGATCAGCATCGTCGACCCGGCGCCTTCCACCAGCAGGGCGTTGTTGTCGGGGTACTTGCCCCCGCCTTCGCCGAAGAGGATGGTCGCGGCGCCGAGCCGGCGGTCTTCGAGCGAAGTCACCTGGCTTGGCCGCGAATCAGCCGGCCGACGCTTCGGCGCCCGACACCTGCGGGAACTGCCAGCCGTTGTGGTATTCGGCTCGCAGCAGCGCGTTCGCCTCGTCGTCGCCCACGACCCGTCCCGCCTCGTGGTCCCAGTAGACCCGGCGACCGGTCCGGAACGCGATGTTTCCCAGGTGGGCGTTGATCGCAACCAGGCCCCCCACGTCCGCGTTGCAGACCGGTTGTTCCCGCGTTCTCATGCAGTCGATGAAGTTCTGCGTGTGCTGAGCCAGTCCCCGCTGGTCACGGTCCGCGGCCCGTCTCTCGATCGCCGGGGTCTTCTCGTAGCGCTCGCCGTCCTTACGGCCGGTTTCGGCCAGCACCTCCCAGCCGCCGCGGTCGACGACCAGGGTGCCGTTGTTGCCGGTGAAGGAAACGCCGTGCCCGCGCTGGTGCGGCCCCAGGCCTATGCCCACGCTGTGCTCCCAGGTCATCGTGAAGTCGTCGTACTCGTAGATGGCCTGCTGAGTGTCCGGAGTCTCCATCGCGCTGCCGGGATAGCCGAACGGTCCGCCGAGAGACATGACGGACTTGGGCGCCGTCGCCTTCATGCCCATCAGCACGATGTCGATCAGGTGAACTCCCCAATCGGTCATCAGGCCACCCGCATAGTCCCAGTACCAGCGAAAGTCCCAGTGGAACCGGTGCTTGTTGAAGGGCCGTTTCTTCGCCGGTCCCAACCACATGTCGTAGTCGACGCCCGCGGGCGGATCCGAGTCGGGCACCGGCATCGGCGCGGCCCAGGTCATGTACGCCCAGGTCTTGGCGGAACGAATCTGTCCGAGCTCACCCGACCAGAGGTATTCCATCGCCTCCTGCCAGTGCTTGCCCGAACGCTGCCACTGGCCGACCTGTACCACCCGGCCGTACTCCCGGGCGGCCCGCTGCATCACCCGGACCTCCTCGATCGAGTTCGCCATCGGCTTCTCGACGTAGACGTCCTTCCCGGCTTCGCAAGCGTCGACCAACATCTTGCAGTGCCAGTGGTCCGGCGTGGCGATGATCACGGCGTCTACTCGATCGTCCTCGAGCAGCTTGCGGTAGTCGCCGTAGCTGTCCGGCTTGCTGCCGGTCAGATCCTCGAAGGACTTGACCCGCTCGCCAAGGACGTTGCCGTCGACATCGCAGAGCGCCGCGCACTCGACGCCGTCGACGTCGAGCATGGAACGCATGTCGCTCGTTCCCATGCCCCGGCAACCGATCACGCCGACCCGGATGCGGTCGCTGGCAGCCACCGCCCTGCCCCGAACCGGGCCAGCGAACGCCGCACCCACGTTGCCGAGGCCGGCAGCCGCCGCTCCAAAACCGCCCATGCCATAGAGAAAGGAACGTCTGGTCGTACTCATCGTCTCGCTCCTGACCGAAGTCGCCAATCCACAAGGGTGCCTGTACACTGCGCTATGCAGACTGCGCATCATACCGACCCCAACGAACCCGTCCCCTCGGCCGACCTGATCGGCAAGCTGCCGAAGACGGACCTCCACGTCCACCTCGACGGGTCGCTTCGCCTCGACACCCTGATCGAGCTGGCCCGCGACGCAGGGCTCGAACTGCCATCGCAGACGCCCGAAGGTCTCCTCGAACTCGTGTTCAAGGAGACCTACGACGACCTGGAGGACTACCTGCGGACGTTCTCCTACACTGCCCCGGCGTTGTGCACCGCCGAGGCCCTGGAGCGGGCCGCATACGAACTCGGGGCCGACAACCTGGCCGAGGGTGTCTGCTACGTCGAGGTCCGGCTGGCGCCCCAGCTTCACACCGGCCCCGACCTGGACACGGCCGGCGTGCTCGCCGCTGTCGACCGAGGCCTCGACCGCGTGCGAAAGGAGCACGAGGCCACCGACGGCGTCAGGAACGGCGCCCAGCCGCCCTTTCGGTACGGGATCATCGCCTGCGCGTTGAGGATGTTCGGTCCCGCTCACAGTCCCTACTACCGCGGGCTCCACTCGGCCCTCCAGGGCTTCACCCAGCCGGAGATCCACGCCGCGGCGTCGCTATCCCTTGCCCGCGCCGTGGTCGAGGCCCGCGACCGGCTCGGACTACCAGTCGTGGCGTTCGACCTGGCCGGGGCCGAAGCCGGCAATCCAGCTTCACTGCACCGCGATGCCTACCTGTTCGCGCAGCAGAACTTCCTGATGAAAACGGTCCACGCCGGCGAGGCCTACGGTCCGGAGAGCATCTACCAGGCAATCACTCTGCTCGGCGCCGACCGGATCGGTCACGGCACCCATCTCTACGCCGCGGACCGCCTCCGGCGCGACAACCCCAACTCGGCCGCGGCCAGGGATCCCGAGCGCTACATCCACAACCTCGCTCAGTACATCAGTGACCGTCGCATCACTCTCGAGGTCTGCATCACCTCGAATCTCCAGAGCATCCAGCATCTGCAGAGGTTCGCCGATCACCCCTTCGGCCGAATGATCGAAGACCGGATCTCGGTCACCCTGTGCACTGACAACCGGCTGATGTCCCGCACCACCGTGACCAAGGAGATCGCCTCCGCCTGCGAGGCCTTCGACCTGTCCCGGGAGGACCTCCGCAACGTGATCATCTACGGCTTCAAACGCAGCTTCTACCCGGGCAGCTATCTCGAGAAGCGCGCCTACGTGCGCCAGGTGATCGACCACTACGACGCGGTGATTCGCGCGGAAGCGGGCTGAGCCGCCGCCATCCGAGCCTGGCGCTGCCGCCAGCGCGCCCTCGCCTTCTCGGCCTCGACCTCGCGGTTGCGCGGCGGCGCAGTCGTCGTAAGTTCCCGGAGCAACTCGCCGGTCGCTGCAGCGACCGCGTCGACCGCCCGCCCGAAGGCGGCCTCATTGGCCCGCGACGGCTTCGTCGAGCCGCTCACCTTGCGCACGTACTGGAGCGCTGCCGCGCGGACTTCCTCCTCGCCGGCGGGCGGCTCGAAGTTATAGAGAACGCGAATGTTCCTGCACATGGTCGTCTCCCTTGGGTGGCCCCATCGTACCGTGGCGGAGGACCCCGAAAGCGCCTGGACCTCCACGGAACAGGCTGTGCAAGAGTGTCGGGCATGACCGCCGCCGCGGCGCCGCCCTACACGATCACGCCCGAGATCCTGGACCTGGTGGAGCAGATCGGTGAGGCGATCGGCCAGGCCGAAGCTGCCGGCTTGGGGCTGAACCTGCAGCTGCGACGGGAAGCCCGCGTGCGCACCGTTCACGGTTCCGTGGCCATCGAAGGCAACGCGCTGTCCGAAGACCAGGTGTCGGCGATTCTCGACGGCAAGCGGGTCGTGGGGCCGCCGAAGGATGTGCAGGAGGTGCGCAACGCCAACGCGGCCTACGACCTGGCCGGGGATTGGACGCCGGCGAGCGAGGACGACCTGCTCGCGGCTCACCGAGCGCTGATGACCGAACTGGCCGGGACGCCCGGACGGTACCGCACCGCCGCCGTGGGCGTGATCGGCCCTGACGGCGTACACCACATCGGTCCGCCGGCAGGCCGCGTGCCGGGGCTGATGGCGGACCTCATCGGCTGGCTGCGGGACACCGAGGAGCACCCGTTGATCGCGAGTTCCGTGTTTCACTACGAGTTCGAGTTCATTCACCCCTTCGAGGACGGCAACGGCCGCCTCGGCCGGCTGTGGCAGACCCTGATCCTCAGCCGCTGGAAGCCGATGTTCGCCCACGTGCCGGTGGAGAGCGTCGTGCAGGCTCGCCAGCCCGAGTACTACACGGCGATCGAAGACAGTTCCAGGCAAGGCGAGAGCACGCCGTTCATCCGTTTCATGCTTGACGCGATCCTCGCTGCGGTGCGACAGGCTACCCCCCAAGAACCCCCCCAAGTTACCCCCCAAGTAAAGCGACTCCTGGAGGTAGTGAACGGAGAGATGTCCAGTCGCGAGATGCTCGATGCACTGGGCCTGCGCGACCGGAAGTGGCTGCGTCAGGGATACCTTGGACCCGCCCTGCAGGCCGGCCTGATCGAGATGACGCGACCGGAGGCACCGAGGGCGAAGAACCAGCGCTATCGCCTGACGCCGGCGGGGCGGCGTGTACGCGGCTAAGAGCGGGCGTTCGCGTAGGTGGGCCAGTCCGGCTCGTACTCGTCGCTCTGGTCGCCCCAGGCGGTCCAGAGTTCGGAGTGGCGGCCCCGGGCGAAGAGCTCCAGGTACGGACCGGGGCTGCACGCTTCGATGATCCCGTAGAGCTCGTCCGGTTTACGGGAGTGTTCCCGCTTTCGAGAGCGGATGATGTTCACCTGCCGCCGGCCCGGCGCCAGGGTGCGGAGCTTGCCGCGGACGCCGAACAGGACGAGTTCCGTCGTGTTGCGGAAGTAGAAGCCGACTCCCCGACCGTCGGGACCGCCGTCCTTCCGCACCTTGTGCCAGACCAGGTTCGTCTTGTAGGTGAAACCCCAGCGCTTCATCACGTCCAGGCCCTCCTGGACGAGGGCATTGGGTACCCAGAGGTAGAGGTGGGCGGCTTCGGCGCAGGCCGCGGCGACCGGGATCGCTTCGATCTCGGTCTGCGAAAGGGTCGCGTAGCGGCTCAGGCGGCGGTGCTCGGGCGCCACCTTGCCGGTGCGGTTCAGGAACTGCCACGGCGGATCGGCGAGGACGGTGCCGAAGGCGCCGCCAGCGTGGGTCTGCTCGAAGTCGGCGCCTGCGGTGACAGTGCTGCCGGGCATCGCGACCTCATCGTAGCGTCAAAGCGGCGCCGGGCCCGCGACGCACACTGGGTGCGCCGACGTCCCCGTCGGCCTTCTGAGGGACACGCGCGAGGCCAAAGGCCTCGCTCCACAGATCGCCCTACCTCTCCTCCACCGCGTACCGCATCAGCAGCCAGCCGTCCGGGTCGATACGGAACCGCTCGGGCCGAGCCGGAACCCGCAGCGAAGCGGTCGTCCTTGCGCCCTCGACGTCGACTCGTCCGCGCACGGTGCGGCCATCGGCAAGCACCGCCTCGACCTCCAGCGGCAGCCGACGAAACGTCGGTCCGAGCTGCCGCACCTGAACCTCGACCTCCGAAGACTCCGCGTCGAACTCCCATTCGATCTTGAGTTCCGGTACGCCGGGGCGCCTGAGCCACTGGTCGAAGAACCAGTCGAGTCTCCGGCCCGACACCTCTTCCATGACCGCGGCAAAGTCGTCCGTGGAGGCGTTCCGGTCGCGGAACCGCTCGTAGTAGGTCCGCATGCCCTTCCAGAACGTGCCGTCGCCGATCTCGCCGCGCAGCATGTGCAGCACCCACGCCGCCTTCTGGTACACGTTCGGGCTGAGCAGGCGCCGCGGATCGGGCACGGACTCCGGCACGATGACGGAGTCCGGCGCCTGTTCGAGGTACCTGAAAACCCGCTCCCGCGCCGCGTCCATCTGGCCCATGAAGCGCCCGCGGCCGACCGTCCAATCCAGGTAGCAGGCGGTGAGGTAGGTCGCGAAGCCCTCGCTGAGCCAGACGTGGGGCCAGTCGCTCTCGGTGACCGAGTCGCCGAACCACTGATGAGCGATCTCGTGGGCGATCAGGGTCTCGATCCCGTTCTCGCTGTCGATCGCGTCCTCGTCGTAGAACACGTTGCCGGCGTTCTCCAGGCCGCCCCAGCGGGTCGTCGTCTGCACGTTGAAGAGCTTGGCGTAGGGATAGTCCCCCAGCCGCCGCTCGAACGTGCCCACGACGCGGGCGGCGGGAGCGAACGCCCGCAGGCCGACATCGCGGTCCTGCGGGTAGACCCAGGTTTCGACCGGCACGCGATCGACCATCGCCTGGCGATGGCGGACGAACCGGGCGACGCCGACCGCCATCACCTTCGTGGCGACCGGCGCCCGGCTGCTCCACTCGGTCCGGCGCAACCCGTCCTCGAGGTCGACGGCTTCCACGAAGGCCCCGGTCGCCACGACCTGGTAGTGCGCAGGCGCCGTGACGACGAAGGCCACCTGCGCCTTGTCCGACGGGTGATCGACCACCGGCAGCCAGTGGTGGGCCCGATTCGGCCAGTTGTCGGCGAAGAAGGTCCGCTCGCCGTGCCGGTTCGTGCCGATCGTGAAGCCGTCGGCGGGGACACCCCGGTAGCGGATCTCGATGCGGCGGCGTTCACCGGCCGCCGCCCCGCGGTCCAGAACCACGAAGAGCCGGTCGTCCTGCTGCCGGAACCCGAGGGCCTGGCCGGCGAGCGTTACCGAGGAAACGACCATGCCCCCGGCCGGCCGGCCTTCACCGGCCTTCCCGCCGGCTTCCACGGCGCTCCCTTGCGCCGGATCATCGAGATCGAACGCGACCTCGGAGACTGGACGCAGGACCCGGAAGGCGATCAACGCCCGGCCGTTGATCTCGTCGCCCTGGTCCGAGAGCGCGAGTTCGAAACGGTAGTCCAGAACGTCGACCGCCGCTCCGGGCAACTGCGCCTGGACGGGCGTCGCCAGAGCCGCCGCCAGCAGGAGTCGCCGCGCCAGACGCACCGCGACGTGCCCCGGTCGGCGCGCCGTTGCCGGGGTCACGCGCGGATTTCGGTCAGTCTCAGCCCTCGTTGAGGAACTTGTAGACGACTGCCGCCAACGCGCCGCCAACCAGCGGGCCCACTCCGTAGAGCGCCAGGGTGTTGGCATCGAAGCCACCACCCGTGATCGCTCCCATGACCTCGGGACCGATTCCGACCGCTGGATTGAGCGCACCACCTGAAACACCGCCGACCATGTAAACGCCGGCCGCAAGTGTAAAGCCGATGACCAGACCGCCGGCCGGGTTGCCCGACGACCGTGAGGACATCATGTTCAGCACGACGGTGACAAGCGCGAAGGCGAGCAGCGCCTCGGCCACCATCCCGTGCATGAGCGGATGGCCTTCCACCGCCATCGGCTCGGTGCTTCCGCCCACCAGGTAGTTGTGGACGAGCCAACCAAGACAGGCGCCGACAAGCTGGGCCACCATGTACTTGACCATGTCGGCCACGCCGAGCTTGCCTCGCATCCATGCGGCCAGGCTCACTGCCGGGTTGAAGTGGGCGCCGGACAGGTGTCCGCCGCTGTAGACCATCACCGCCAACATGAACCCGACGGCAACTGGGTTGTTCCCGGTGAGAGCCACCGCCATCATCAGGAACATCGTGCCAATGCACTCCATGAGCAACTTGCGCATGTGTTTTCCCTCCCTTGGTTCTACTTCAGATTCTCTTCCTCCTCATTTACGCCTTCACGTCGACCACACGACCAAGCGTCGGCACCAATGGTAGCGTGTGAACCGCAGAATTTCACATCGAGTTTGGATTTTCTTCGAAGGAGCTTCTCCAGCGATGAAGTCGAGAGCCGCCGTGGCCCACGAAGCGGGCAAGCCACTGGAGATCGAAGAGGTCGACGTCGAAGGGCCGAAGCAGGGAGAGATCCTCGTCCGCGTCGTCGCCACCGGCGTCTGCCACACGGACGCCTACACCCTTTCCGGGGCCGACCCGGAGGGGCTGTTCCCCGCCATCCTCGGACACGAGGGCGGCGCGATCGTCGAGGAGGTCGGTCCCGGCGTGACGTCCGTCGTACCCGGCGACCACGTGATTCCGCTCTACACGGCGGAATGCCGCGAGTGCAAGTTCTGCACGTCGGGCAAGACGAACCTCTGCCAGGCGATCCGCGGAACGCAGGGCCAGGGCGTGATGCCGGATGGCAGCTCCCGGTTCGCCGCCGGCGGCCGGTCGCTGTACCACTACATGGGCACCTCGACTTTCTCCGAGTACTCGGTGATCGCCGAGATCTCCGCCGCGAAGGTGAACCAGGCGGCGCCGCTCGACAAGGTCTGCCTGCTGGGCTGCGGCATCACGACCGGCATCGGCGCGGTGCTGAACACCGCCAGGGTCGAGCCGGGCGCCACGGTCGCGGTCTTCGGCCTGGGCGGCATCGGCCTGTCGGTGATTCAGGGCGCCGTGATGGCGAAGGCCGGCCGGATCATCGCGGTCGACGTCAACCCGACCAAGTTCGATTTCGCGCGTTCCCTCGGCGCGACGGACTTCGTCAACCCGGCCGACCATGACGACCCGATCCAGGAAGTCATCGTCGACCTGACGGACGGCGGCGTCGACTACTCGTTCGAGTGCATCGGCAATGTCGAGGTCATGCGCTCCGCCCTCGAGTGCTGCCACAAGGGCTGGGGCGAGTCGGTGATCATCGGTGTCGCCGGCTCCGGCCAGGAGATCGCGACCCGGCCCTTCCAGCTCGTCACCGGCCGCGTCTGGCGCGGCACCGCCTTCGGCGGCGTCCGCGGCCGCACCGACCTCCCCGGCATGGTCGACCAGTACATGGCCGGCGAGATCGAGATCGACAGCATGATCACCCACACGATGGGCCTCGACGACATCAACCATGCCTTCGACCTCATGCACGAAGGCAAGAGCATTCGCTCCGTCGTCCTGTACTAGCGGGTCCAGACCGGGTGCGCCGGCCGGCGCACCCAGTTATCTGCGCTACATGTCCATGACGGCCGCGATGTCGCGGTCGAGTTGCGGCGGTTTGGACATGAGGGAGATGCCGAAGAAGAGGGTGAGGGAGACGAGGAGCGAGAGTGCGCCGACGTCGATGCCGAACGGCACCGGGAGGCTGAAGAGCTGAACGCCGAAGTTGATCGCGAGGCTTGTGCCAATCGCGACGTTGGCGGCCGTTGCGGTGGCGCGTTTCCAGTTGAAGCCGATGGCCACCGCGGGGACCAGGGCGGCGGCGAAGGTGCCCCAGCCGAAGGCGCCGAGGAGGGCGACCATCTCCTGGCCGCTGTAGAGGGCGAACAGGGCCGCGGCAACTGCGAGGATCACGGTGACGATCCGGGCCCACAGCAGTTCGTTCCCGAGCGAACGGCCGAGGATGGCGCGCGGAATGTCGTGGACGACGGCGGCGGCGCCGATGTTCAGGAAGCCGTCCGCCGTCGACATGATCGCCGCGAACAGGCCCGCGAAGACGACGCCGGCAAGCAGCGGGTGGGTGAACGCCTGCAGGAACTGGGGCGCGGCCGCGTCCGCCCCGGGGATCTCCGGGTGGCCTCCCTGGAGCACCAAGGCGCGCATGACGAGACCGATGCTGATCCAGAGAAGGGCCGAGACCGCGTAGGCAACGATCGAGATTGGCAGGATGCTGCGCGCGTCCCGGACCCGGCGGCACATCATCATCTTCGTGATGATGTGCGGCTGGCCGGCCAGGCCCAGCGCGAAGACGAAGTACCAGGACAGGGAGTTCAGCATTCCCGCCGCGCCCCACGGTCCCATCGACTCCGTGTCGTCGGCCATGATCGTCTCGCTCATGCCGGCGAAGCCGCCGTCGATCGCCGCGATCGCGGCCAGGAGCACGAGGACCGCCGCCACCATCATGACGAAGCCCTGGATGAGGTCGGTGTAGACCGAGGCGATGATGCCGCCGGTGACGCAGTAGAAGACAAGCACGGCGCAGGAGAAGGCGACGCAGGCCTCGATGCTGATCGGTCCGAAGCTGCGCTGGAGGATGTCCTGGAGAACCGTCGCCATGGCCAGGATCTGGGTTCCCAAATAGCCCATCACGCCCAGCAGAATCGCGACCGCGGTAAGTCCCCGGCTCCACTGGCTCTTGTAGCGGGCCGCCACGGCGTCCGGCAGCGAGATCGAGTCGCGGAGTTCCGCGAACAACCGCAGCCGCTTGCCGAGCAGGTAGAAGGCGATCACGTAGCCGACCGACGCGCAGACCACCATCCACAGCGAGCTCATGCCCATCCGGTACACAAGCCCCGGGCCGCCGACGAAGCCGAAGCCCGACAGCGTGCTGGAGAACACGGCCAGGGCGGTGACGATGATGCCCAGATCGCGGCCGGCCATGAAGAAGTCCTTCGTCGACTTCGTGCGCCGCAACGCCCACAGGCCCACGCCGATGCACACCGCGAGGTAGACGCCGATGCAGGCCAGGATGACGCTGTTGCCGCCGCCTTCCATCTATGCCGCTCCACCCGGGCCGCCGGCGTCCCCGCCGTCCGCTCCGCTGGCCGCCCCTCGCTCGCGGCGCGACTCGGCGACCAACTGCTCGAACTCCGCCACCTCGTCCTCGCTGATCACCCAGCGGTCGAAGTTCCGCATGTAGAGCACGGCAAAGACGAGGGGAACGGGCCAGATGCCATAGAGCATCCATGCCGAGGGCCGCGGGAAGGACCCGAACAACGTCCGTTCGACGCCCGGCGCGACATAGGCGCGGTAGCTCAGGATGAGCAGCGCGAAGACCAGCGCGAAGAGCGCCAGACCGATCACCAGGGCCGGACCGCTACCCTCCGGCAGTCGACCGCGGCGCCGCAACCCCAGCGCCATGAAACCCACGAAGAGCGCAATCGACAGGGTGCCGTAGAGCCAGCCCCAGAACACGACGGAGTCGTGGCGCTCGGAGCCGCCGCCCTGGCGCATCGTCTCGAACTCGGGATGGTCGATGCCGCGGCTGTCGGCCGGCTCGTCCGTCAAGGCGACAGCCAGCACGACCGCACAGAGTGCGACCAGCACCGCGAAGACGACAACGGGCACGCGCCCGTTCACGTCTGCATCTCGTACGTCTGCATCCAGGTGGCACCCCGCGGCGGAGTTTCGCCCCAGGAGGCTGCTCCGCCCTGATTCGGACTCAGTCCTCCTGCGGCGCCGGGTTGAGGATCATCGTCATCTGACGGCCCTCCAGGCCGGACCGGGTCTCCACCTCGCCGACACCCTCGATCGCCGAACTCACCTTGTCGAGAATCGCGACGCCGAGTTCCGGCCGGCGGAGCTGACGGTAGCGGAAGAAGATCGTCACCTTGACCTTCTTGCCCTCGCGCAGGAAGCGCAGCGCGCGGTCCGTCTTGATCTGGTAGTCGTGCGGATCGATCGTCGGCCGGTACTTGACCTCCTTCAGATCGATCGTCGCCGCCTTCCGCCGCGACTCCTTGTTCTTCTTGTCGCGTTCGAACTTGACCTTGCCCCAGTCCAGAATGCGAACGACGGGCGGATCCGCGTTCGGACCTACTTCAACGAGATCAAGCCGTGCCGCGTTAGCGCGTGTCTTGGCCTGATCCAGGGCGACGACACCCAGTTGGGTACCGTCTTGATCGATGAGCCGTACCGGGCTTTTCCGGATCCGGTGGTTGATGCGCGGCTCTTTAGATGGGGGTGCGATCTCGAAGACTCCTGTGTTGATTCCTGGGCAATCCTGCTCGCCCGCGGGCGGCCGCCGGCGGACGACTGAAACGAAGGGCTACCTTAGCCTCTCCCCGTCCGCGTGTGTGCGCGGATCCAGTCAGTTGGATAACGGCCGCGGCAACGGCCCTGACGCCCTCGCGGTGAGGGCTCACTGACGACGACTCACGTCAACCCACCGCGGCCCTGCGCTCGGGATCCGCCTTCGCCCGGCGCGCGCGCTTCTTCGTCGCCTTGCCGGCGGCAGCCATCTTCTTCGACGACCCGGCGGCGCCGGCCTTGCGGGAACCGGTCTTCGACTTGCGGCCGCCCGCAGCGTCGCCCGTCTCCGTGTCGCCGTTCTTCGAGAGGCTCGCCTTGAGCGCCTCCATCAGGTCGATGATCTGCGCCTGCGGCGCCTCCGTCTCGTCTTCGGCGACTTCGCGGCCGTCGATCTTGCTCTGGATCGCCTCCCACAGCCGCTTGCGGACCTCGTCCGTGTACTGGTCGGGCTTGAAGTCGTCGGAAGCGATCTGCTCGATCAACTGCACCGCGAGCTCGAGTTCGCCCGGCTTGAGTTCGGTTTCCTCGCCCAGCGGCACTTCGTCGAAGGCCTTCAGCTCGTCCTCGTACTTCAGTTGCTGCATCAGCAGACCCGAGGCGTAAGGCCGCAGCATGACGAGGTACTGCTTGCCGCGCGCGGCGTGCTTGGCCAACGCCGAGCGTCCGGTGCTTCGCATCGCCTCGCTGAGCAGCCGGTAGGCGCGCTCGCCGCCCTTCTCCGGCCCCAGGTAGTAGGACTTCTCGAAGTAGATCGGCTCGACTTCCGCAAGCGGCACGAACTCGGTGATCTCGATTGCCGGAGAGGCCTTCTCCTGCAGCTCCTTGATCTCCTCGTTGCTGAAGGTGACGTACTGGCCCTTGCCGAACTCGTAGCCCTTGATCGTCTCCTTGCGCTCGACGAGTTCGCCGGTCCGGGGGTTCACCAACTGCTGCTTGACCCGCGTGTTGTCGGTCGGGTCGAGCATGTTGAAGCGGACCCCGCCTGAGGTCTCCGATGTCGAGTAGAGCCTGACGGGGATCGAAACCAGGCCAAACGAGACGGTACCGGTACCAACGGAACGTGCAGGCATAGGCGGCAAATCATAGCACCGAAAGCGGTTCGGCGGGGCCTGGAGCCGGCCGACTGGGTGCGCCGGCGTCCCCGCCGGCTGCCGCCGCAGGCGGCCTCGAAAACGCGCCGGCCGCAAGGCCGGCTCTGCTTTGGCGGCCGGCTCCAGGCCCTGCGAAACCGCGTTCTGGGAGAATGCTGACGATGCCTGGCGGCAATCTCGAGGCCTACCGCCGCAAGCGATCGAGCGAGGCGACGCCCGAACCCTTCGGTCCCGCGACGGGAGCGGGCGCCGGCCGCTTCGTCGTCCAGAAGCACGCCGCACGCCGCGTCCACTTCGACCTGCGCCTGGAGCTCGAAGGCACGCTGAAGTCCTGGGCCGTGCCCCGCGGCCCCAGCCTCGACCCCGAGGTCAAGCGCCTGGCGGTGGCCACCGAGGACCACCCGCTGGAGTACGCCGATTTCGAGGGATCGATCCCCGCCGGCAACTACGGCGCCGGGGCGATGATCGTCTGGGACAGCGGCCGCTGGAGGCCGCTCGAGGACCCGGTCGCGGGCATGGAGAACGGCAAGCTCCTCTTCGAACTCCACGGCTACAAGCTGCGCGGCGTCTGGACCCTGTTTCGCACGGGCGGCCGGCGCCAGACGGACGACGGCAACCAGTGGCTGCTGATGAAGAAGCCCGACGCGGCCGCCCGCTCGGAGAGCGAGGACGGCGAGGACGACCTGCCGCCGGAGTCCGTGTTCTCGGGCCTGACCGTCGAGGAACTCCGGGACGGCTGCGAGCGGATCGAGGAGGTGCGCGCCGAGGTCGCAGAATCCGGCGCGCGACGGCGAAACGTCGACCCGCGCTCGCTGCAACTGATGCTCGCGACAACCTCTGACCGGCCGTTCTCCCGGCCGGGCTGGATCTACGAACTGAAGTACGACGGCTACCGGCTGGTGGCGGCCAGGGAAGGCGGCAACGTCTTCCTCCGCTACCGGAACGGCGGCGACGTGACCGCGCTCTACCCCGAACTGGTGCGCGCGCTGCGGGCCCTGCCGGTCCAATCGCTGGTGCTGGACGGCGAGGTCACCGTCCTCGACGGCGGTGGCCGGCCGAGCTTCGCCAGGCTGCAGACGCGCGCGCTGCTCAGCCGCCCGGTCGACATCGAACAGGCCGCCGTGCGCCGGCCCGCGACCCTGTTCGCCTTCGATCTCGTCGCCTTCGAGGGATCGGACCTGCGGTCGCTGGCCCTGCTGAAACGAAAGGCCCTGCTGGCGAAGGTTCTGCCTCCGGCCGGGCCGCTCCGCTACTCGGACCACATCGAGGAGCAGGGCGAGGCGTTCTTCGAGCAGGTTGCGGCGATGGGCCTCGAGGGCGCGATGGCCAAGGACGGCGACTCCCGCTACGTCGGCCGCCGGTCGTCGTCGTGGGTCAAACTGCGCACCGAACGGACCGCCGACTTCGCCATCGTCGGCATGTCGCCGCCCAAGGGCAGCCGGGTCGGCCTCGGCTCGCTCCACCTGGCGGTCTGGGATGCGGAGGCCGCCGGCCCGGCGTCAGCCAGCGGCGGCAAAGCCGGCGGCCTCGTCTACGCCGGACGCGTCGGCACCGGGTTCAGCGACGCGGTCCTCGCGGAGCTGGCGGACCGACTGTCGGCCAACCGGCGCGACGGTCCGCCTTGCCGGGCCCCCGCCGGCGCGGGCAGCGACGGCGACGCCGACGGCGATGATCCCGTAGACAAGCCGCTGGGCGACAACGACCTGATGGGCGGCCGGGTCGAAGAGCAGACCTGGATCGAGCCCCACCCGGAGCTGATCTGCGAGGTTCGCTACAAGGAATGGACCCCCCACGGCGTGCTCCGGCACCCTGTCTTCCTCCGCTTGCGCGACGACAAGCCGATCGAGGACTGCGTACGAGCGGCCGAGCCGCGGGCCCCCGGCGCCACCCCGCCGCGGCCGCCCGAGCGGCGCGTCGACGTGACGAACAGGTCCAAGGTGTTCTGGCCGGCCGAGGGCTACACGAAGGGCGACCTGATCGACTTCTACGCCGAGATCGCCGACGCGATAAAGCCCTACCTGACCGACCGGCCGCTGGTCATGACCCGCTATCCCGACGGCATCAATGGCAAGTCCTTCTTCCAGAAGAACGCCCCCGACTTCGCGCCGGACTGGCTGCAGACCGTGAAGCTGGTGAGCCCCCGCACCGGCAAGGAAGTCGAGTACTTCGTCTGCCGGGACCGCGAAAGCCTGGTCTACATCGCCAACCTGGGCGCCATCGTCCTCCATGTGTGGTCGAGCCGGGTGCACCAGCTCGGCCAGCCCGACTGGTGCATCCTCGATCTCGACCCGAAGCACGCGCCGTTCGAGGACGCGATCGAGATCGCCCTGGCCATCCGCCGCCTGTGCCGGCAGATCAAGCTGCCCAGCTTCGTCAAGACCAGCGGCTCGAGCGGTCTGCACGTTCTCCTGCCGCTCGGCGGCGCCTGCACCTTCGAGCAGTCCCGCGGCCTCGGCCAACTGATCGCCCAGATCATCTGCCGCCAGTTGCCCGACATCGCAACGATCACCCGCAACCCCGAACGCCGCGGCGGCAAGGTCTACATCGACTTCGTCCAGAACGGCCGCGGCAGGCTGCTCGTCGCCCCCTTCAGCGTCAGACCGCTTCCGGCGGCCCCGGTCTCGACGCCGCTTCGCTGGTCCGAGGTCAAACCCGGCCTCGACCTGCGCGACCACAACATCCGATCCCTGCCCGAACGGCTCAAGAAGCTCAAGACCGACCCGCTACGCGGCGTGCTAACCGAGCAACCCGACCTGCTGGCCGCTCTCCAGCGATTGAGCGAACTGGTGTAGAGGCGAGCGGCTGCGGGCGCAAGGCGCCCGTGTTGACATCAGATCCACAACTGAACTAAGTTCCCGACCATGATTCGGCTCAACATGCACGAGGCCAAGACGCATCTGTCCCGCTACATCGCGCGGGTCGAGGCGGGAGAGAAGATCCTCCTCTGCCGCCGGAACGAACCGGTCGCCGAGATTCGTCCGGTGCCAGCGGCCCGGAAGAAACCTCGCCCGTTCGGACTGGATCGAGGCAAGTTCGAGGTCCCCGACTCGTTCTTCGACCCCCTGCCCGACGACTTCATCGATGCGTTCGAGAACGGGCCGGTGTTTCCCGAGGAGTGAAGCTGCTGCTCGACACCTGCGTGTTCCTTTGGTGGAGCCAAGGCTCCGCCAGAGTCCCCAGGCAAGTCCGAAAGCTCGTCGCGGACCCCGCGAACGATGTCTACGTGAGCGCGGTCACGGCCTGGGAGTTGGTCGTCAAGCACGGGCTCGGCAAACTCGAGTTGCCTGCACAGCCAGACGTCTTCGTTCCCACACGGCGAGAGTGGTACGGCTTCAAGTCCCTGCCGGTCGACGAGGCCAGCGCCCTGCAGCTACCGCGGCTGCCGCCCGTGCACGGCGATCCGTTCGACCGCCTCCTGATCTGCCAGGCGATTGAGCACGGGATGACGCTTGTAACACCGGACAGGCTGGTTTCCCAGTATCCGGTGCGGATCGCGTGGTAGGGGGCCGAGCGCCCCGCTCCTCGGCCAGCCAAGTCAGCCAGGTCAATCAGAACTGCAGCCGCAACCCGGCCCGCACCCGGCGGCTGTCCTGGAACGCGGCCGGGAGGCCTTCGCGGCCGTCCGGCCTCGGCTGCTGCGCGGCGACGGCGTCGGCGACGGTGCCCGTCCCCGGACCGATCAGCACCGGATCGAAGTAGGCGAGCGGCCAGAGATCGGTGGCGGCGTCCTGGTCGAAGACGTTCAGCGCCTCGGCGAAGAAGGACAGTCGCCGGTGCTCGGAGCGCAGCGGGATGCGGTAGGTCAGGGAAAGGTCCACCCGCTTCAGGTCCGAGCTCTTGACTGGTGTCTCCGGACCCGGAGGCAGCGGCGCGAGTCCCGTGCTGAGAATGCGTTTCTCCTCGTCGACCCGTACCGCCATCGTCCTCGGCACGTACGACCCGCCGGTGCGGAACCGGTAGACGAGGGCGGTCACCATCCGGTCCCCCGGAGACAGCACGAACCAGCCGGCGAACTGGTGCTCGCGGTCGACGTCGAGGCGCCGACTCTCGTCCGTCACGTCGAGCACGTCGCACGGCACCGGCGAGGAACAGAGGTCGAACGCCGCCAGTCCCGGATGAACGTCCGTTCCACTGATTGCCTGAAGCGCCAGTCCGCCGGCCTCGTGGTTGCCGGTCAACCGACTCAGCAAGTAGGTGAAGTGAACGCGCCAGGCCGGGCTGAGACCGACGTTCGCGTTGAGTTCGGCTCCCCACCAGTCCTGCTGCAACCGCGGCAGATCGTCGCTCGTACCTCCCCGGGGACCTGTACCGGCGCCCACACCGGGCGTCAGCAGCGTCGGCACGACCGTGCCGCCATCGACCACAGGAACAAGTCGAATGCCGTCTCGCAACCGGCGGCGGGCGAGCCGCGCGGAGATCACGAGGTCCGGCAGGAACTGGTATCTCGTTCCCAACTGGACCTCCCGCACCAGACCGGGACGCAGGTCGGAACTGGCGGCGGCCCGCTCGAAGACCAGAGGCGAACCGGAGTACCCCGCCGTCTCCAGGGTCGCCAGTCCGTCGATGCCCGCCAAACCGGCGACGGGCCGGAAAGCGTCCAGGTGCCACCAGGCAGCGCCTCCGTAGAGCTTCCACTTTCCGCGTCCGGTGACGTCCCAGGCGAAACCCATCCGGGGTTCCGTGCGATCACCGAAACCGAGTTCGAGCGGTCCGGTCGACTCCTCCTCGGCACGCAGGCCCAGATGCAGGGTCAGGCGGCGGTCGAACACTCCCGCCAGGCGCCAGGCGTCCTGGACGTAGAGCGCCCGCTTCTTCTGCCGCAAACCGCCCGCTCGGAGAGGCTCGCCGCGCCACTCCGGCAAGGGGCCGCCCGGAATCCGCAGCTCCCGGCCAGGATGGTCGAAACGCTGCAGTTGCAAATCGCCGCGGCTACTCTGAATGCCGACTTCCAGGGTGTGATCGAACAGGAAGAACGACGGTTCCACTGCCCAGTTGCGGCGCGCCGCCAACCGCCGTAGCGGCCCCGCGGTCCGCGGGTACAGAGAGCCCGCGACGAGACCAGGAGCAGGCGACACGAAGTAGGTGCCCGTGTCCTGCCAGGGGTCCGCCCGATCGCGAAGGTCGGAGCGGCCGCCGAAGAGCCGGAGCCATAGCCGATCCGAAACACCCCACTCGACGTTCAGGCTCGTCGTCTGGTGACTGGAACGCCTGTTCTCCGCCCCGTTCGCGTCGGGTAGGACCAGCAGGGCAGGCCGACGGCCATCCAGTTCCGTGGCCCCCTCGTGATGCTTCAGGCTCAGGTTGCTGGCCGCGCCGGCCCACCAGTCCAGTTTGCCGACCGACAACTCCGTTGTCTCGCGCCACGTCAACGGCGCGCCTGCCAGGAACAGATCGAAGACACCCCTGGCCCGGCCCGTCGAGTGGCCGCCGAAAGCGCGCGCGCGCTCGTCGCGCAGTGGACCGCCAACAAAGACATAGGCCTCTTCGCCGGAAATCCTCCTGCTATCGGTGCCGCCAAAGGAGACCTGGTCGTCGGCCTGCTGGCGCAGAGCCAACCTCTTCGCCCTGTCCAGCGGCTCGACAGCCGACAGCCCGCCGTTCACCCGCCAGGCCGTGTCGCCCGTCCGCGTAATCAGGTCGACATGCGGGCCTGCCAGCGCCGCCGAGAAGTCCATCGTTCGCACGCGCACCTGATCGACCCAATGGAGGTCCACCGCCGTCGCTTCCCGCGTGTCGACGGCCGTCGCCTGTCCGTCGATCCGATAGTTGGCGAGCCCGGGTGACCAGCCGTTGACCGCCAGTCCTCCCGCCACCGCGTCCAGACCGGTGGCGAGATCCAGGTTCACCGCCGCGGTGGAGCCGGGCAGCTCCCGCAGGTCGTCGCCGGCCAGCACATTGCCGTCACTGCCGGTGACCACGTCCAGCAAGGGCGACGACTCGAGATCGAGACTCGATGCGCCGCCAGGTCGAAGATCGAAGTCGACCCGCAGCACACCTCCCGTCACCAGGATCAGGTTCTCCGCCGCGGAGGTCACGAACCCCTCAACACCCGCCTCGACGCTGTACTTGCCGGGCGGCAGGCCCGGCGCCCGGTAGCTGCCGCCGGCGCCGACGTGAACGACCCTGGGGCTGTACAACTGCTCGCCGATGATCCTGATCTCCGCGCCGGGCAGCCGCTCTCCAGTGGCCGCGCTCCGGACCTGACCGTTGATCTCACCGTTCAACTGGGCCCATGCCGCCCGCGGCGAAGCCAGAACCGAACCCGCGACCGCGAGGACGATCACCGCCGAGACCGCCGGCGCCGCGGTCAGTCCCGCCTGCTCCCGTTTCGGCAGGAGCAGCGAAGCAAACGCCGAGACCAGGCCGACGACGGCGCCGGCCTGCAGCACCGAAGTCAGTTCGAAACGATCGGCGAGCCCTCCGATTCCCCAGGTGGCGAGCCCGCCGGTGGCGAACAGGAAGCCGAGTGCCGTTCCCGAAGCCAGCCCCCGGCGCCAGGGCAGCAGTTCCTGGGCCATGACGATCAGGATCGAGTGCGACGCCCCCAGCAACGCTCCGCACGGCACGACGACGGCGAAGATCAGGCCTCCGGACTCCGGCACCAGCGCCAGCAGCAGCGAACCGAGCAACGTCGTCAGAAAGACGACCAGGCGTCGCCCCCAACGATCGGCCCAGGCCCCCGCAAGAACCGCCGTGACCGCGCCCCCGAGCAGAAACAGCCCGCTGGCAAGCCCCTGAGTCGAGGATCTGTATCCCTGCTGGCTCAACAGGAGAGGCAGGAACGCCATCGTTCCAAACATGGCCCAGGACCGGCTGGCGAACACCAGGGCCAGAAGAGCGATGACGCCGCCGCGCATCGGCCGCAGGCGACTGGCGGGCGCTTCCGCGCCACCGGCCGGCCTGTCATCGGCAGACCGCAACGGGCCAGGCGCCGCGTTGACCCGCCGCGGCCCCATCGCGAAGGCCATGAACAGCGGCACCGGCGCCACGACCAGCACGAGCCAGTAGATCCCCGTAAGCCCTGCCCAGTCGAGCGCCAGCCCCGCCAGATACGGCCCGGTGGTGAGCCCGAGCTGACCGCAGAAGAAGAAGATGGCGGTGAAGGTGGCCGAGCGGGCGACGTTCACCGTACTGGAGTGCATCACGCCCAGAGGATGGAACGCGCCGGAGGCGACCGCCGCGAGGGCGAACGGAATGAGGAACAGTCTAAAACTCCCCGTCGCGGCAGCGGCAGCGACCGCCAGCGCCATGCACCCCAGGTTGAAGGCAACGCTGAACGGACCCAGGAAGCGGCTGCCGACCCTGTCGACCAACCAGCCGAAAGCCGGCTGCGTCGTACCGGCCAGCACCTGGAACAGTCCGACCGCAAGCCCTATCTGCGCGGCGCTGAGGCCGAGCGGCTCCCTCAGGAAGGCCAGCAGCACCGGCCCCATGCTGTTGAAGATGTCGATGCCGAGGTGACCTACAGTAACGGCGGCGAAGATGCGTCGGCCGTTCATCAGAGATCGAGCCCGAAGCGAGCCACTGTCACCGCAGCGAATACCCGTCGGCCACTCATGCGCGGCCCGCTACCCGCCCGCGGGCGCCTCTCCCCGCGGCGCGCTCACGCCGCCTCCCCGCCGCGGGTCGGCAACGCCGACGAGCGCCTCGCCCTTCACCCGGATCGCCGACACGTCGCCGCTCAAGCCGCGCTCGAAGAGCTCGTGACCACGCGCGGCCAGACCTTCGAGTGCCTCGGAAGAGAGGCCGCCCTGCTCGTAGAAGATCCGATCGGGCCACGCCTGATGATGCACCCGCGGGCTTTCCACCGCCTGTTGCAGGGTCATGCCGTGGTCGATCACGTTCGAGATCACGTGGTAGACGGTCGTGATGATCGTCGGGCCGCCCGGCGTGCCGACGACCATCATCAGGTCGCCCTCCGGGTCGAGGACGATGCTCGGAGTCATCGACGACAGCATCCGTTTGCCGGGGACGATCGCATTGTTCTCGCCCTCCACCAGCCCGAACTGGTTCGGCTGACCCGGTGAAGCGGCGAAATCGTCCATCTCGTTGTTCAGCAGGAACCCGGCGCCGGTCACCGTTACCGCGTTGCCGTAGCCGCTGTTGATCGTGGTCGTGATCGAAGCGGCGTTGCCCCAGCGGTCGACCACGGAGTAGTGGGTCGTCTCGGTACTTTCGGCCGGCGGCGCGACCTCGACCGGAGGCAGCGGCTGGGCCCGCTCGGGGTCGATCGATGCGCGCAGCCCGTCGGCATAGTCCTGGGACTCGAACTGCGCCCGCGGAACGTCGACGAAGTCCGGGTCGCCGAGCAGGGTGTTCCGGTCGCGGAACGCGAGCCGCATCGTCTCGGCCTCCAGGTGGATCAACTCGACGCTGCCGAAGGGAGGCAGGGGATCCCAACCCTCCAGCACGTTCAGGATCAGGCCCATTGTCAGGCCACCCGAAGAGACCGGCGGCATCGAGTAGATCGTGTGGCCGCGGTACCCGACCTCGACAGGCTCCCGCCAGGCGGGTGCGTAGTTCTCGAGATCCTCGTGCGAGATGAGGCCGCCGCCCCGCTCCATCTCGGCGACGATCAGATCGGCGACCGGGCCACGGTAAAAGCCGTCCGGGCCCTGCTCGGCGATCGCCGTCAGGGTGGCCGCCAGGTCAGGCTGCTCAAGAAGCGTCCCCGGCGCCGGCGCCTCGCCATCGACGAGAAACTGCTCCGCGCTGGCCGGGAAGCGGTTCAACCGGTCAGCCGCCGACGCGAGGCTCCGCGAGCGCACCTCATCGACCTCGTGGCCCCGAGCGAGCTCGATCCCCGGCGCCACCAGGTCGGCCCAGGGCAGGGACCCGTACTGCTGGTGCATTTCCCACAAACCGGCCACCGAGCCCGGAACGCCGGCCGCCAGGTGGCCGATCACGGCGTTCTCCGTTACCTTGCCCTGGTCGCCTACCTTGCCTGGGTCGTCGAGGAACATGTCGCGGGTGGCCGCGCCCGGCGCCTTTTCGCGGTAGTCGAGCGCCCCCACCTCGCCGTCATTCGAGCGGTAGACGAGGAAGCCGCCGCCGCCGATGTTGCCCGCCGCGGGAAGAACCGCCGCCAGAGCGAAACCGACCGCCACCGCGGCGTCGACCGCGTTGCCACCCTGCTCGAGGACGCGCGCGCCGGCCTCGGACGCCAGGCCATGGCCGCTCGAAACCATCCCGTGCCGGCCTTCCGCCGTTGGCGCCTTGCCTTCGAGGCTCCAGGCCGCCGAGGCCTCGGTATCGCCCGCCGATTCCGCCCTCGTGCAGGCAACTCCGAGCAGCACGGCAGGGGCGACGCAGCCGGCTATCAGGCGCTGAACGAGCGGACGCGAGGCAATGGTCGCGAACCGGCTCATCGCGGCGAAGACCGTATCAGAGCAGCCCGGCCCCTCTTCCGGTCGGTGTACCCGCTTCCCGGCCGGCATCGAGCGCGAGGTCCGGGCGTCAACACGGTTTCCGCCGTCGCACCCGGTACACACGCGGTACACGGTGCTCTTCGCGGCCAGGGGCGATCAGTCGCAGCCTTCGCGGGTTTCTTCGATCAGTCCGTCGACGACGGCATCGAGGTCGCCCCCCTCGGCGCGGGCGAGCTGCCGGTCGGCGCTGGAGCCTTCGGCCAGGATGGTATGGACGTACTCGACCTCCTTGCGGATCTTCAACTCGTCCAGCACGTCGTCGACAAACTCGAGGAGCTCCAGGGTAAGGAAGCGAAGCGGGACCTCTTCGCCCTTGCCGAAGTCGATGAGCTTGCCGTCGATGCCGTAGCGGATCGCGCGCCACTTGTTCTCGTAGATCAGGTGGCGAGGGTAGCGGCGCCACGCTTGGTTGTTGTGGCGGAGGCGGATCAGCTTGCCGACGATCGCCATCAGCAGGGCGGTCAGGCACAGCGCCTCGTCGATCCTGGTGCAGACGTCGAAGACACGGAACTCGATCGTCGGGAACTTCGGGTGGGGCCGGACATCCCACCAGATCTGGGTCGGCTCCTGGATGCAGTTCGTCTGAACCAGAACGTTGACGAGCCTCTCGTACTCCGCGAAGGAGCGAAACGACGGCGGCAGCCCGCTCCGCGGCAGACTCTCGAAGACGACGGACCGGTACGACTTGAGCCCCGTGTTGCGGCCCTGCCAGAAAGGCGAACTCGTGGACAACGCGAGCAGGTGGGGCAGGAAGTAGAGAGACTGATCCATCACGTCGATGCGCAGCGCCTCGTTCGGGACGCCGATGTGGACGTGCATGCCGAAGATCAACAGTCGACGCGCCACATCGCCGAAACTCTCCTGCATCGAGATGTAGCGCTGGGCCTCGGTGACGTCCTGCTCCTGCCACGAAGAGAACGGGTGAGTGCTGGCGGCCGCGATGCGAAGCCCGTTCCGGGACGCCAGATGGCCGATCGACCGTCGAAGACGGATGAGTTCCTGCCGAGCCTCCTCGATCGATCGGCAAACCTCGCTGCCGACCTCGACCTGGCACTGCAACTGCTCCGCCTTGATCTGCTCCTGGAGCACGATCTGGCCCTGGTCCAGGAACTCCTGGATGAAGGGCTTCAACTCCCGGCTGTCCGGATCGATGATCTGGTACTCCTCCTCGATGCCGATCGTCAGCTCGGGGAGTTGCTTCTTCATTCGTCGCCTCCTGCGGTGTGGGAAACGCCACAAGGGTATCCGGCCGCCCGGACGCGGGCACTGGAGATCCTCCGAACGCGAGCGGACAGGCGGGTCGTCCATGGGCGCGGCCCGGCCGGACGTCAACGCCGCAACACAATCGTGACAAGTCGTCGGCTCAGCCGCCGCAGAACGAGTCTCATCTCCGACTCAAGCGCACCCAGCCGCGCTTCAAGGCTTCCAGCAGCCGTCGCCGCCAAGGGGAACTCCGCCCTCCCGAGCAGATCTCCCAGCTTCTCCTTGAACTCACCGTGGCTGCCCACGACATCGGAACAGTCGATGTTGACGACGTTGGCAGCGTCGCTGACGATGGGCCCGGTGCCGACGGGTTCGCTCAACCAGGCAGTGCCGACTCGATAGAGCTTCGAAAGCACCTGATCCCGTTCCGAGTAGAGGTTCCAGATCGTCCCCGCCACGGCTGATGCCGCCTTGTCCCACTCTGCCGCCCTCCCGACAGCTCCGCCGAGGAGGAACACATCCTGCACCTTCGGCGGGCCGCCCCTTTCGGCCAACTGAAGGAGTGAGTAGTAGATCGTCCTGGCGCCGAGAGAATGCCCCATCAACACGGGCGGCGCACCGTCGAAGCGCGACACCATGTCCGCATTCATCACGCCAACGCCGTTCGCCTTGTACAGGGCAACGTGCCACGGATTGTCAAGAACTTCCTGCAGGCCCAAGACGACAGCGGCTTTCCCTACCAGCCTTGGTTTCCTCCCGAACGCCGCCACCGCTGCGGCGCTCCGCTGGAGGACATTGCCCAGTTTCGCCAAACGGCCGCTTTCCCACTTGACCCCGTACGCAGCGGAGCCAGGGAACAGGGCGCGGGTTCCACGATCCCAGTCGTCGAAACGTCCTCCTTCGTCCTGAAGAAACCCGTCGACGAACAGGAGCGGCGGCCGCCCGTGATCCCGCGATCGGCGTACGCTCTTGATCTCATATCCCTTTACCTCACCGTGGTAGGCGTTGGCGACCTGAACGCCGCGCGCGGTCCCCAGGGCCGCCCCCGCGGCCCCGATGACGCCGGTCCCAACAGCCATTCCCCCGCCACCCGCAGCCAAGGCCCCGCCACCCAGGAAGGCAAGACTCGCCTTGGCCAAGGCCGCTCCACTCAGGGACTGGATGGCCGTACCCGTAGACGCGGCCCCCAGGAGGCCCATGGCGCCCAACTTGGCCGCAAGCACGCCGGCCACCGGCACCGCGACCGTAGCCCCGCCGCCTCCAACGGCCAGCGCGACGAGGATCGTCTTGCCAAGCTTCCGGAAGTCACTGGAGTCCCGAGCGAAGAAGTCATTCCAGTCGCCGAGGTCGCTGAATCGAAGATCCGCCTTGGAAAAGGAAGGGATCTCGCCGCCGTGCTCCGCGCAGAGGAGTCTCGGCTTCGACCGGGACTGCCTGTCGCCCGCATCCGACTCAGGCACGACCGTCATGTACCTGCAGCCGGGCACGGAACACCGTGACGTGGGCGCCCCACAACTCTCGCAGCGGAACCTGCGCCGCCGAAGCCGCCTCCTGGGTTCAACCACTGAGCGATGAGTGGTTCTCGCGATGCAGCCCGAGCAGAACTCGACCTTGAGCTTGTCCGTCGTTCCAGGCAACGGTCGGATCCCTCCTGTAATGGATCGAAAGAGCTTAGTCCGTGTAGAGGTCGGCCCTGCTCAAGAGGTCTGGCTCTTGCAGCGCTTCGCAGTCGGGCGGCGCGACGACCGCGTCATGAGCAACGGCGCCGCGGGGAGGAGGGAGAGGAGAAACAGAGCAGACGCCAGGAACCTCGGCCAGATCCAGATGCGGTTGCCGCCGGCAGAGCTTTCGTAGGCAGGCGCCGGGACTGCCCCTTCCTGCTGAAGTCGCTGGACCCTGTCCGCGGGGAAGGCGTGGCGAAGGCCGCCGTCGGGATTCCGAACTTCTGCCAGCACCGCCGGGTAGTAGCGACTGAGGATCGCCTGTTCGGCGGCGGCGGTGGGCCAGTCTTCGGCGTCGAAGGCCTCGTTGCGGGCCTGGACGTGCCAGGTGGCCTCGTTCAGGAAGTGGTCCTGGATATGCCAGGGCTGAAAGGGCGGAACGAGCGGTGGTTTGGTGGGCCAGCGGGCGAAGCGGTTCTCGTTGAGTCGTTCGAGACGGTCGGGGCCGTAGTAGCTGCGGAAGCTGCCGAGTTCCGGGTCGGTTATGCGGTGGCCGAGGTTCGTGAGGGCGACGAGGCCAAACGAAGCGACGACTAGGACGACCCATAGCGCGGCGATCGTGCGCCGTTCCGCGGGGGCCGGCGCCTGGGCATCGAAGCCGAACAGGCCCAGCCCGAAGGCGACGCCGCAGCCCGCGGCCGAGCCGTTCAGCAGGCAGTCATAGAAGTCGCCGGCACGGGTCCAGACCAGCCACTGGACGAACTCGTCGGCGAGCCCGACCAGCGAGGTCAGGACTGCGGCGGAGAACGCGGCAGCGATAGCCGACCGGCCGCCGCGGAGCAAGGCCCGATAGAGCAGCAACGCGACGAGCCCGTAGAGAACCAGGTGCATCCGTTCGAGAGCGGACTCCTCGGGCCGCCCCCGGGCCATCGCCGTTGCCTGGACGACGGCCCAGGCCGCCCCGACGGCGAGCGCGGCGTAGTTGGCCCACCTCAGCTTGCGGGCGGAACGCACCACCCAGACGACAAAGGCAGCCGCCGCGATCCAGAACAGGATCGTCGGCACGATGATGAGAAGCGACCGGTCGACTTCTTCCTCAATCCACCGTGTCAGGCGGCCGAGGAACGGCGCCGAACCAACGATCCAGAGTGAGAGGAGGATCGGTGCGGCGAAGCCGGTCGGTCGCGTGGGCTTCAGGGACACACGGCTATCATGAACCAACCGCAAGCCGAAAAGGAGCCCCCATGGCCGAACCTGCACTGCGTACTGCTCACGACACCGCCGAGACCCGGCACCCTCGTCCCGTCTCCGCGAACAGCGGAGGCGACCTGAGAGAGGCGCTCGACGACTTCCTCGAACTGAAGGAGATGGCCGCCGCCCAGGAGGCGGATCGTGCCCTGCACGATCAACCGCAGATGGTGAGTCGCTTCTACGATGTCGTCACCAAGTTCTACGAGTACGGCTGGGGGCAGTCGTTCCACTTCGCACCGCGTCGATCCGGTGAGGGCCTCCACGCCGCGCAGCGCCGTCAGGAAGCCGGTGTCTCAGCACTCCTTGACCTCGGACCCGGAGTGGAGGTTGCCGATATCGGATGCGGGGTCGGCGGGCCGCTGATCAACATGGCGAGGACCACCGGCGCCAGCATCACGGGCTTGAACTTCAACGCATACCAGATCGAACGAGGCCGGAAGGCGGCGCACAAAGCGGGTCTACAGGAAACGTGCAGATTCCTGCTCGCGAACTACCTTGACGTGCCTCTCGCCGACGGCTGTTTCGACAGGGCCTACTCGTTCGAAGCGATCTGCCATGCGCCCGACAGGAGCCTTTGCCTCAAGGAACTCTGGCGCCTTGTCAGACCGGGAGGAGAGATCGCTCTGACGGAGTGGTGCCTCACCGATCGTTTCGACGAGAACAATTCGCTCCATCGCGACATCCGCGACCGGGTCGAGTTCGCGAATGCGACGCCCAGCCTGCCGACGACCTCTCAGCAAGTCGCCGCCGTGGACGCCGCGGGCTTCGACGTGCTTTCGAGCCGCGACCAGGCCCGCGACAGCGATCCGGACGCTCCGTGGTATCGGTCCCTCCAGGGCCGGGATGTCTCGCTGGCGTCGTTCGCCCGCGTGCCGGCCGGTCGCTGGCTCACCGCCAAGGCGACAGCCGTGCTCGAGCGGTTGCTGATCGCCCCGGCGGGCACCAGTGAAGCGTCCCGAATCCTCAATGTGGCAGCCGACGCCCTGGTCGAGGCGGGCGAGGCGGGCATCTTCACTCCCTGCTTTCTCGTCCACGCGCGCAAGCCCGAAGACGGCGCGTCGACCGTCCGGTAGCAGGTTGGAGGTCCGTCATGGGCTTCAGAACGCGCCGTTCAAACCACCGGGAGCCCCAAACCTCCGACGATCTCCGTCTCGCCGGCTATCCCCACCCCTTCCCGGACGGCTGGTACCGGCTGATGACCTCGAAGTCGCTCCGGCGCGGACAGGTGCGCTACCTCGAGTGTCTCGGCAGGTCGCTCGTCGTGTGGCGCAGCGAAGACGCGGACGACGTGCACGCGATGCAGGCGTTCTGCCCCCACCTCGGCGCGAACCTCAGGCATGGCCGCGTCCGCGAGGACCGCATCGAGTGCCCGTTCCACAACTGGCAGTTCACGGGTGACGGACGGCCGGCCTGCGTGCCCTACAGCGACACGGCGCCGACCCGCGTCGCGGCCGAGAGCTTCCCGGTACAGGACGTGCATGGGCAGATCTTCATGTATCACCGCAGCGACGGAGGCAGACAGCAGGCGGGCGATGAGCTGCCGTACCCCGTCCCCCGGCTCCCGGAAGTCGACGACGGGAGCTTCGTCTACTGCGGGCACTACGACGCCGGCCGCGTTCACATGCACATCGTCGAGTTCGTCGAGAACGCCGCCGACTTTGCCCACTTCATCTACATCCACGACCAGATGAACGTCCCGTGGACCGGAATCCCGGTTCCCGGCATCAAGATCGAACACACGCCCGGTGTGGAGTTCCCCGAGGACCGGCCCTGGACGATGCACTTCCTCGACGAGGCCGTGCTCAAGTTCCGCGACCGTCCTCTGGAGCGGACACGGACACGGGCCCGGGCCACATTCACCGGTCCGGCCAGCATCGTGAACTTCAGGTTCTTCATTCCCGACGCCGGTGAGATCGACCTGTGCCAGACGCACTTGCCGGTCGGGCCGCTTGAGCAGCAGGTCGATTTCCACTGGTTCGCCGATCGAAAGCTCCCGCGCCTTCTGGTCTGGTACGTCGTCGGCAGCTGGATCTCGCAGTGGCGTCACGACATCGAGATCTGGGAGAACAAGACCTATCTCGACCACCCGACGCTCTGCCGCGACGACGGGCCCGTGGTTCGGATGCGGCGCTGGTACCGGCAATTTTCCCCGGACGCGCAGCCGGCGGCAGGGTCGCCGCAGGAAGCGCCGGGCGAACCAGCCGAACGCAGGCTGGTCGGAGTGGCCTCCAACTGAACGCGCCGAGGACACTCACATGGACATGCGTCCTGCTGGCCGGACTGACCGCGCCGGCGCCGGCGGCCGATCCGGAGGCGAGCCCGGTGCTCCGCATCGAACGCTGGATCGAGGGCGGCGGCCGGCTCGACTGGTCCCGCCAGGGCGAGTGGCTGGCCTACGACAAGGCCGGAGAGGACGGCCGCTACGACATCTACATCACGTCGACGGACCTCCTGGCCGAGCGCTGCCTGACCTGCGAGATGTACGCGTTGCGGAAGGACAACGCGATGAACCCGGTCTGGCACCCCGCCGGCGAACGCCTCATCGTCCAGGTGCAGAGCCGCCCCAAGCGGCTCAAGTTCATTGCCGATCCGCTGCAGCTCCTGACTCCCGACCGGGCGGTGCACAGCGAGCTCTACGACATCGACCGCAAGGGCAAGCACTTCACGCTCCTGACCCGGTTCGGCGACAACGGCACCGCGGTGTTGGACCCGCACTTCGCCTTCGACGGCGAGCGGCTGTTGTGGAGCGAACGCGTCAAGGCGCGCAAGGGCCGCTACGGCGCCTGGCAACTGCGCAGCGCCCGATTCCAGGTCGGCCGCACCGGCATCCCCAAACTACGCCGGATCCAGTCGTACCCGGTGCCCACCGACGCGCTGATCGTGCCCCAGGGCTACACCCCCGATGACCGCGGCGCCCTGGTCGCGGCGAACTTCGAACCCGGGCAGTCGCCCGACAGCCTCGATCTCTACCGAATCCGCTTCGACGGCGGCGAGCCGGAACGGCTGACCCACACGCGCGGCGGCGCCGAGGAGTACGTCCGGCTGTCGCCGACAGGCCGCCACCTCGCCTTCACGTCGAATGCCGAGATCCGCGGCACGGAGCCCGGGCAGTCGGTGCCGCCGACAGCCCGACGCGAGCTGTGGTTGATGGACGCGGATGGCTCGAACAAACGCCGGCTCACCTTCTTCAACGACCCGCCCTCCGACCACAGCCTGGGCCACACCTACGTCGGCGATCTGGCCTGGAGCCCGCGCGGCGACCAGATCGCCGTGCACGTCATGTGGGGCAGCGAGGATGGCGGGCGACCGCGAGAAGCGGTGTACCGTATCGATCTTGTTCCGTCCTTCCGGCGCTAGCAGTATCGTCGCCGCTTCGCGGCGCGTGGACCTGGCCGCCTGCGGCGGCAGCCGGCCAGACGGCCGGCGCACCCAGTCGGCGCCGCTCACGCCTTGGACTCGCAGACGCAACACCACCCCACTCGAGGAATCCGCATGAGAAGACGTCCTGCCTCGTTCCTGCTCGCCGCCCTGCTGCCGGCGCTCCTTGCCGCGCTACCCGCGACGGCCCAGGACGACACCCACGTATTCCGCGGCGCCCGGCTGCTGCCCGTCGCCGGTCCGCCGATCGACGACGGCGTCCTCGTCGTCCAGGGCGGCAGGATCACAGGCGTCGGCGGTCCCGACACGAACACGCCGCGCGGGGCGGTCGAGCACGACGTGTCCGGCAAGGTGCTGATGCCCGGCCTCGTCGACACGCACTCCCACGTCGGCTCGGTATCCGGGGGCGACCGATCCGCGCCGCTTCATCCGGACGTGAGGAACCTCGACTCGATCGACGTTGCCGCCGACAGCATCTGGCGCGCCCGATCCGGCGGCATCACGACGCTGAACATCATGTCGGGCTCCGGGCACCTCATGTCCGGGCAGACCGCCTACGTCAAGCTGCGCGACGGCGCCCGCACGATCGAGGACTGGCTCTACTGCGACGATCCGATCAACGGCATCTGCGGCGGCATGAAGATGGCGAACGGCACGAACTCGATCGGCTCGCCGCCCTTCCCCGGCACGCGCTCCAAGTCGGCGGCCCTCGTGCGAAACCTCTACCACGAGGCGGTCGAGTACCGGGACAGGATGGCCGAGGCGGAGGCAAGCGAAGACGGGGACGACGAGGACGACGAGGACGAACCGGCCAAGCGCGACCTGCGCATGGAGGCGCTGGCCCAGGTGCTGGCGGGCGACCGGATCGTCCAGCACCACACCCACCGCCACAACGACATCGCCACCGTGCTGCGGCTCAAGGAGGAGTTCGGCTTCCGGGTCGTCGTCCAGCACGGGACGGAATCCTGGAAGGTCGCCGAAGAACTTGCCGCCGCCGACGTGCCGGTGTCGATCACCTGGATCGACGCGCCGGGCGGAAAGGAGGAGACGATGGACTGGAACATGGAGATGGGCGCGATCCTGGAACAGGCCGGCGTCGACGTCAGCTTCAACACGGACGACTCGGTGACCGATTCGCGTCTCCTCTTCCGGGCCGCAGCGATCGCCGTCCGCTACGGCATGTCGCGCGACAAGGCGATCGAGGGCCTGACTCTCGCGCCGGCGCGGGCACTCGGACTCGATGACCGGATCGGCTCGCTCGAAGCCGGCAAGGACGCGGATTTCGTCGTCCTCTCCGGCGATCCGCTGAGCGTTTACTCGAAGGTCGAGCAGACCTGGGTCGAGGGGACAATGATCTACGACCGCTCGAACCCCGACCACCGCAAGTACGCGGTCGGGGGCTACAAGGTCTACCGGACCACGGCCCACGAAGACCACATGACCCGGCAGTTGCTCGAGGGAGAGACACGATGAAGCACGTCGCAGCTTGCGCGACAGGAACTGGGTGCGCCGGCCTTCTGGCCGGCATTCGGCGCAAAGCGCCGGCTTCCGAAACTTCTGCCGCACCAGTCACCACCTTCTTCGTAGCTCTGGCCGCTCTGGCCGCCCTCACCGCTGTCCCAACCGCGGCCCAGGTTGCGGTTCGCGCGGGCACGTTGCACACGGTTTCCGGATCGCCGATCGAAAACGCGGTCGTGATCGCCGGCGCGGACGGCAAGATCGAATGGGTCGGGCCGGCGGCCGAAGCAGACATCCCCGACGGCGTCGAGGTCCTCGAAGCCGCCGTCGTCACGCCCGGCCTCGTCGACCCGCACTCCGTCGTCGGGCTCTCCGGCGCGCTGAACAGCAACGTCGGTCCGGTCCGCGACCAGGATCAGCTCGAACGCTCCTCGCCGATCCAGCCAGACCTGCGGGCGATCGACGCCTACGACGCGAACGAGACCCTGGTCGAGTGGGTCCGCTCCTACGGCGTGACGACACTGCATACCGGCCACGGGCCCGGAGCACTCGTCAGCGGCCAGACGATGATCGCGAAGACCCGCGGCCGGAACGTCGACCAGGCCGTCGTCGTCCCCGCCCGGATGCTCGCTTCCACGCTCGGCAACGCGGTGTCGTCCAACTTCCAGTCGCCGGGGACATCGGCCAAGGGAATCGCGATGCTCCGCAATGCACTGTTCGGGGCCCAGGCGTACCTGGATCAGGTGCAGCAGGCGGCGGAAGCCGGTGCGGAGGATGGCGACGAAGCCGAGGGTGACGAGGCTGACGGGGAAGAGGGCGACGCCAAGCCTGCGCCCAAGGCCCCGGCGCGCGACCTCTCCAAGGAGGCCTTGGGCCAGGTGCTCGAGGGCGAGCTGTCCCTGCTGATCACCGCGAACACCGTGCCCGAAATCGCCTCCGCGCTCAGGCTGCAGCAGGAGTTCGGCTTCGACCTCGTGCTCGACGGCGCCGCCGAGTCCTACCTGCTGCTCGACGAGATCCGCGAGGCCGGAGTGCCCGTCCTGCTCCATCCGACGATGAGCCGGGTCCGCAACGGTTCCTACGAGACCGCCGCGTCGCTCGCCGACGCCGGCATTCCGTTCGCGATCCAGACCGGATTCGAAGGCTACGTCCCGAAGACTCGCGTCCTGCTCTGGGAAGCGGCAATCGCCGCGGCCAACGGCCTCGGTATGGAGCGGGCGCTGGAGGCCGTCACCCTGAGCCCGGCCCGCATCCTCGGCATCGACGACCGCGTCGGCTCGGTCGAGGTCGGCAAGGACGCCGACCTCGCCCTCTTCGACGGCGACCCGTTCGAGTACACAAGCCACATCTGCGGCGTGATCATCGAGTCGGAGGTGATGTCGACGGAGTGCCGGTGAGGTAACGATGGACGTACTCCCGCTAACTCCACGCTGATTCACCAGCGGGGGTGCTGCATCAAGCCACCCCCCGGAACACCCATCTCCCCGCTTCTCGGAAGCTGCAGACGGTTCGCTGCGGCCCTCCAGACCTTCAAGCCACGCTTCACTCGGAGAAACCCTGACGATGGCGAAACAACAGGAACCACTTCCCCTGGGAGTTAAGCCGAGCCCGACATCCGATCCCGGACCGTCTCTGGCGGAACTGCTCAAGAAAGCCGACCGCGCCCGGCGAGTTCTCGCTGCCCAGGTCAAGAAGGGGGAGGCCGACCTGACAGTCCAGGACGTCGAGAAACTCATTACGGCCCTCCAGTCGATGGAGACCAACCGCGTCCTTTCCGAACTCGAGAGGCAGCGCGTCGGCCTTGCCACAGCGCGCAAGGAAACGTTGGCGCGGCGACGCGAGGATCTGGAGCGCGCCGCAAAGGCGGCCGGCTGGAAAATCCGACGCTTCCAGCGCTACGACTACGTGGATTGCTTTGGCGTGTACTACAAGCAGGAGAAGGTCACGATCAAGCTGGGCAGCGAGGATCTGTTCACCGTAAGCGAGGTCAATGGCTCACGGCTGCTGTCAACGCTGCAAACCCAGAAGCAACAACTCGATGCGCTTCCTTTCGACCGCGCAGAGTTCTTCGCGACGCTCAAGGCCGCGATCTCTCTGGCTCGTGTACTCGGCAGGGACCGCGACGGCAAGGTGCTTGTTCGCGACCTCCATCCGCTTGTCGTTCTCGTCCGGCAGAGCGGCAACCAGCGGTTCATCAAGCGACCAACCCACAAGTGCTTCACTGAGTACCCGATGCCGCAGTTCGCCTACGACCTGGCCCGTTTCGGCCGGGACGGTTGGATGGCAGGGCGAGGCGAGCGGCTGAGCAACCAACCCCCCAACATGGCCTCGATCACCAAGGGCGTCACCGTGACCCTTCCTCCGCTCGGCGGCGGAAAGGGTGAACAGATCTGCGCGCTCTACATCCAACGAGCCCAGGGTTGAAGATCTCGCCTTTCGAAGTACTGGTCCAGCTCGCCGAGACAGGAACCCCGCCGGCTGATGACGAGGCGGTCGCCCGCTTCTCAGCCGGGCTCGAGACGACCGTCGACCGGTTCGACCAGGAGACTCTGCCGTTCCTGACCGCCGGCGGAAGTGAGCTTCAGTTCCTTTACGGGCCATACGGCCGCGGCAAGACACACCTGCTTAGGGTCCTCGGCCACTCGGCTCGCAGAAGGGGATTCGTCACCGCACCTGTGGACTGCGCGGACGGCGAGAGCCCGTTCAAGTCTCTGATCTCGACCTACCGATGGATCGCCGCCAGGATGACACCAGCAACGACGACAGCCCGTAGCATTGCCACATGGCGCGAAGTCGGCGTACCTGGAGTCATCGAGGCCTGTCTCCAAGACCGCGAGATGTCCCAACACACAGACGTTGTCGAACGACTCAGAGCGGACCGGTCGCTTGCACCTGACTTCAGGAACGTAGCAATAGCCTACTCCACCTGCAGCGCCAACCGGGAACCCGACGAGAGCCTCATGGGGCAGCTCGCCGCCATGTTGGTGGCGGATCCGACCTATCGTGTCACGGTTGGTCCGCTGTACCGGAATCACCCGGAACTCCCGAGACCTCTGGGGACGCTGGCCCCAAGGAACGCCGCAAGCTGGCTTCGCTCGCTGCTCTCGCTTCCTCGCGTTCTCGGCTACCCGGGTCTGGTCGTCTTCTTCGACGAGACGGAGACCGCACTGCACCGGGGTAGCCCCCGGCAACAGCAGACCCACTTGGCCCACATCCGGACGTTCGTTGATCATCTCGCCACAGGCGCCTACAAAGGCTGTGCGGTCTACTACGCGGTCGCGGAGGAGTTCATGGACATAGCCCAGACCAACCTCAACGCTCTTGCCCAGAGGATTCAGCGAGTCACGGTTGGCGATTTCGACACCGTTCCGCCAGCGAACCCACGCGCCATTTGGGTCGACATCGACGAACTCACCGTTCCCTCCACCAGCCACCCGCGATTCTTCGAGGAGCTGGCGGATCGCATCCTCGCGCTCGGAGATGAGGCAGGAATCAGGGAGTCGAACCTGGCCTCGGTACGAACGGACGCCTCAAGCCTAGCCAACAGATACGCCCACGACCTCAATGACGGTCGCGTCCGCGAGTTCGTCAAGGACGTGGCGGAGTTGACGCTGGGCGTCGCCTGACTCCTTCCAAACCCGATCCCCCTCAACCCCAACGACACCCGGAGCAAACCCATGGAACAGCACGATGCACTGGAACTCTGGGAACGCCTGGGCGCTGAAGGCAAGGCGCCGACGGACCTGATCCGGGCGACGTACAGCCTGCCCAGCTTCACAGTCGGTTTCGACTCGTGGGTTGATCGACTGGCAAAGCGCTATCTCGCCGGACTCTCTCGCCGGACCGCCCACTTCAAGCTCGCGTTGGCCCCTTACGGCGGAGGCAAGACCCACTTCCTCATGAGCCTGGGGGTCGAGGCGCGGCGGCAGAACTTCGCTGTCTCCTACGTCCCGTGCAGCGACGATGTCAGCCTCGACAAGTCGCTCGACCTCTACCGGGAAACCGTGAAACGCCTCCGGCTCCCGAACCGTGAGGAGCCAGGAATCCTCTCTCTCGTCGACGCAGCTGTGGAAGCAAAACGGAGCGAAATCGAACGCCGCTCCGTCCCGGATCCAGAGGCCGCCCTTGGCCAATGGATCCACACGATAGGTCGACGGTCCTTTGAGGAAAACGCCTTCGGGCGTGTGATGGCGGCAGCGCTCAATGCCTCGTCTGGGGGTGAGACGTCGCCCATCGGTGACGCAGCAGAACGCTGGCTCCAGGGCGACGCCAACACCCTGACAAGGGACGAGCTGGCCGAGCTCCGGCTCGCCAAACCGCGTGCAGCCGACGCCCAACGCCTTGGACAAAACCTGCTGCTTTCCCTCGTGCAGTTCCTTCCCGAAACCGGGGCCTACGGACTCACACTCCTGGTCGACGAGGTGGAGAACCTCTTCCAGATCAGGCAGGGAAGGGCCAAGAACAAACTGCTCGCCGCCATGCGAATCTTGGTGGACGCGCCTACCGGCGTGCCGGGCGGCTTGCCGCTGTTCGGCGTCTTCTCCGCTACTCCGGATGTACTTGAAGACCTCCGGCAGTACCCTGCAGTCGCGCAGCGGCTGGCTGTGCGTGGGGCTCCATTCGGCGAGGGGAACGACCTCGCCGTGCAGCTACCGCTCGAGGCGGTTCAGGGCCAGGAGGATCTGCTGGAAGGCATCGGTGCCAGACTCATCGACGTCGGGGCCCTCGCACTGGGTGTGGACTTTGATGTCGAGCTTCAAGAACGGAACGCGAGGCGGTTGGCGCGCGTCGCAGCGCAGCGCAGCCTGGATGTTGACGCCCGGCGACTCTTCGTCAAGACCTGGGTCAGCCTGCTCGATCTCCAGGCATCCACTCGTCAGCGCGATTTCCCGGAGAGCGAGTTGGCGGATCGGTACCGCGGTTCGTTCGACTCCCTGGAGCAAGCGGAAGGGGCGGGATTCGAACCGTGAACCGCGGCCCCAGGGTTCATCACAGGAGCTATGGAGAAGGTGTGGTCTTGGGAGACCCGACCATCCTCCAGCCCACGGTCGACTTTGGCTACATGTCGACCCCCGTGCCGCGCGGCCAACTTCAGTGGCTCGACGTGCCCGATCCGCAGCCAGGAGTCAGACCACCCTCACCACCGAGGCTCAAGAATCGGTCCCGCAGCACACGAGGCGGACCACTGCCTCCCAGGGCGAGTTCACCCACTCCGCAATCCCGCGACACGCCCGGTGTTGTCGCGCCCTCACCACAGGAAGGGAGCTGGGGGCACGGTGTCGTCCCCAACTCCCACGATCCGGCAAACGGTCTCGAGATGGACGACAAGCCCTTGGACTTCCCTCCTCAGGTCGCCGAAGCGCGACGCGCCATCCTGGCTCTGAGACTCGGCCAAGTTCTCGAAGAGAACGTCGAGCACCTCAGCGTTGGCCTCGACTCGCTCCACTCGACCCTGCTCCGGTCAGTCGACGAAGCGGTCTCGCGCCGCCCTCAGTCCCTGCTGTTCGAAGGTGCGTGGGGTACAGGAAAGACTCACCTCCTGACCCTGCTCACCGCGCTCGCCCGAAAGCGAGGCATGGCCTCGGCGCGAGTGGCCCTCGACGGTGAGGGGACCACGTTCGCAGAGCCCATGGGCCTCCTCAAGGACATGCTGAGCTCTCTCCGCTACCAGGATGAGGCCATACCTTCGGGACTCACCGAACGGCTGAGACAAGTGCGCCGCCAGTACCCACCCGAAGCGGTCCGCGGACGACTGGGGCGGACTATCGGTCGGGCGTTACTCGAGATTCCTCTGCAGGCCTACGATGACCCTGAGGTCATCAACGTTCTCCACGACTACTTCACCCTGAGTGTCCCCAAAACGAGGGCGATCGAGGCCCTCAGGCACCTGCGCTACTACGCCAGTTTGCCGGCACTCGGAGCGTGGAAGCTGAGCGAACGACCTCGCCGCTTCCGCGAACTGCTGTCGCGCTGGGCCGAATTCTGTGTAATGACAGGCGCTACGGGACTCACCATCGTGTTCGACGAGTTGGACGTCGAGTACGCGCAGACGATGTACCGCCGAGACCGGCAAGAGCGGAGGCGCCGGCTTCTCCACGTTCTCGGAGACCTGAGATCCTGGCGTTGCCCGCTCCTGATCGCCTTTGGAAGCGCTCCGTTGGCCGGAATCGGCCTCGAGCGTGACGACGCCGCCGACGACGTGGCCTCCCATGTGGAAGGGCTGATCCGAGTTCGTGCGCCGGCACTAACCCTCGCCGACATATGGGCACTGGCAGAGAAGCTTCGGGCCGTCTACGAGACGGCGTACGGCGAAACAACAGGCGACGCCACCTTGCAGATCAAGGAACTGGCAAACAAGCTGTCGGCCGACCTGAATCCCACGCACAGGGAATTCGTGCGAGGCCTGCTGGAGATCCTCGATCTTGCATCTCTTGGGTGCAGCCCCGTGGCCGGTGATTGACGAGGCGCATCGAAGCTGACGACAATGGGAGCCCACGAGACCGCTAACGACAGAATGATCGTCCGACCCTTGGGGCGAGTCGGAAGCGCGTTCTTCGGCGGCTTCTCGCGGTTGCGACAGGTACAGCGGCTCGCGGTTCCGCCGGTTTGGGCAGGCCGGTCTGTGCTGGTAGCGGCCGCGACCGCGTCCGGGAAGACCGAGGCGGTCCTCGCACCGATGACCGCCCGTCTCCGCTCACGTAGTGACCGCACCAGGATCCTCATCGTGGTGCCCACGAGAGCTCTGGTCAACGATCTGTACCGCCGTGTTGAAGCCCCGCTTGGCCGTGTGGGGCTAACCTGCGGCTGCCAGACCAGTGATCACAGGCACAAGTCGAAGCGCCCATTCGTCCTCATCACGACTCCCGAGTCCTTCGACTCCATGCTGGTGCGCGATGGCGAATGGCAGGGCGGGCGGATCAAGGATCACCTCCTCTCGCAGGTTGACGCGGTGTTCGTCGACGAGGCCCATCTGTTCGACGGCAATCCCCGGGGTGACCAGTTGCCATGGCTTCTTGGACGTCTTCGCCGTTTGCGGACGATGAGAGCCAATCCCACACGTGGAGTCGCCCCCCCACTACAGATCTGTGCCGCCAGCGCCACGATCAGCGATCCCGAAGGACTGGCGCACCGGCTCCTTGGTAGCGGCGCCACAGTCGTCCGTGCCCGGGGTGTGAGAGAGATCGAACTCTTCGGCCCATCTCCGAACAACACGTGGCTTCCCCTCGAACCGTCGCTCGACATCGCGGCCATTCGCCAACGCCTTCAGATCGTGGTGACCTCGGACGATTTCCCGACGACATCGGGCCAGCGGCTGTGGCTCTCGTTGTCCGGCCCAGAAGAACCCGCCATGCGGAAAATCCTCGCCTTTGTGCCGACACGCAAGCTGGCGGACGAACTGGCGGCGCATTGGGCAACGTCGCTCAAGCGGCACAGGGAACTGGAGGTACTGGCGCACCACGGAAGCCTCTCAAGGGCAAGGCGAGAGTCAGCGGAGAAGCGCTTCGGCGCGGCGGCCGATGCGGTACTGGTCGCAACGACGACCATGGAGGTCGGCATCGATATCGGGGACGTCGACCTCGTTGCCCTGGTCGGCGCGCCGCCCGGTACACGTTCTCTCTTGCAGCGGATCGGGCGCGGAGGCCGTCGCATCGGTCAAACGAGAGTTCTCGCCCTACCCCGAAACGAAGTCGAACGCGCCGCGCTTGCCAGCGAACTGCACGCCGCCCGCGATGGCGAACTCGAGCCGGAGGGCAGTGCAAGGCGCTGGTCCGTGTTTGTGCAACAGACGGCCAGCTTCGTCGCACAACAGAAAGCCCGCGGCCGGAGACGCTCTGATCTGTTGGCCCTAGCTGTTGAGGTCTGGCCTGAAGATCCGCCGACGACCGCCGAGGCCGTCGTCGACGCACTGGTCGCCGCGGACCACATTCAGGGCCACCGTCATCGACTCACTCTGGGCAAGGCTTGGGCCGACCGCTTCAGCGGCCGCGGCATGCACGCAAACATCGGGTCCGAGGCACCGGGTGTTCCCGTCGTCGACGCGAGCACTGGCGATGAGATCGCACGCGTGCGTCTACCACCAAGTGGCAAGAAGGCCATTGCGCTAGGCGGGCAGAACTGGGATCTGGAGAGCGTGCTCGAGAGAGAGATCCGGCTAAAGCCCGTGTCGTCCGGCCCCATCAGGGAGACCTTCGAGTACTCGACCCGGCGGGCTCCCACCGGGCGGGAGTATGCGGCGCATGTACGGCGAGGTCTTGGCTTCGACGACAGTGACGCTCCGATGCTCGAACACCCGGAGGGTGCCGTCTGGTTTCACTTCGGCGGCAGTGGCTACGAGAAGCTGCTCTGTAGCCTTGCCGAGAACCTCGCGCCCGTCGGGCGGCCGTCTGGACTGGCTTTGCGGGGTGCTCCCGACGACGGATCGCTCTCCGACCTAGTGTCATGTCACACGTCTTGTGTCGCGTGAATCGTAGTAGGCTCCGTGCCGTTCGACAACGGCGAGGAGTCTGGCATGAAGCGGTATGTGGTGGAGTTGGCGGCGCAGGAGCGGGAGG